>ERZ824473.417-NODE-417-length-79100-cov-13.939781_pt1 | contig 79100 bp, 70 predicted proteins | sample MGYA00519874_ERZ824473 | MGnify/ENA primary metagenome ERZ824473 (study PRJEB31778, sample SAMEA3449151) | human gut metagenome | biome: human gut; feature: human-associated habitat; material: faeces | place: United Kingdom | collected 2010/2012 ... | reverse complement strand
TAAAAACAGTGGACGGTATGAGCAATAAAATATATCCTATCGGAATACAGAACTTTGAAAGCCTTCGCAAAGACGGATATTTCTATATTGATAAAACCGCTTTGGTTTATCAGTTGGCAAAGACAGGACGTTACTACTTTCTCAGCCGTCCGCGTCGCTTCGGTAAAAGTCTTCTGATTTCCACCTTAGAAGCCTACTTTCAGGGAAAAAAGGAATTGTTCAAAGGGCTGGCCATCGAGAAACTGGAGAAAGACTGGACAGAACATCCTATTTTGCATCTGGACTTGAACATTGAACGGTATGATACGCCTGAAAGTCTAGGTAATATACTGGAGAAAAATCTTTCCGAATGGGAAAAACTTTATGGCGCTGATGCTGCCGAGCGTACATATTCTTTGCGTTTTGCCGGAATCATTAAGCGTGCTTGCCAACAGACAGGTCAGCGTGCAGTCATTCTTGTAGACGAATACGACAAACCGATGCTCCAGGCCATCGGCAACGAGGAACTGCAAAAGGAATACCGAAATACGCTGAAACCTTTCTACGGCGTACTGAAAACCATGGACGGTTGTATTAAATTGGCTTTCCTTACCGGGGTCACCAAGTTTGGCAAGGTCAGCGTATTCAGTGACTTGAATAATCTGGATGATATTTCCATGCAGGAAATGTATGTCGGACTTTGCGGAGTGACCGAGCAGGAAATCCATGACAATCTTGAAGAAGAACTGCACGAATTGGCGGATGCGCAGAAAATGACCTATGAGGAAGCCTGCGCCGAGTTGAAGCGGAGATATGATGGTTATCATTTTGTAGAGAACACTGAAGGGGTCTATAATCCTTTCAGCCTGCTGAATACTTTTAAATATAAAAAGTTCGGCAGTTACTGGTTCGAGACGGGTACGCCTACTTACTTGATAGAACTGTTGAAACGCTATCACTATGACCTGGAACACATGGCACACGCCGAAACGTATGCCGATGTGCTGAACAGTATCTATGGGGATGAAGAGCCATTGCCTGTAATTTTCCAGAGTGGTTATCTCACGATAAAAGGGTACGATGAAGAGTTTGGCATTTACCGTCTCGGTTTCCCGAACCGTGAGGTGGAAGAGGGATTTATCAAGTTCCTTATTCCTTATTATACACGCTTCAATAAGATTGAAGCGCCGTTTGAGATACAAAGATTTGTGCAGGAGATACGTGCGGGTGAGCCCGACGCTTTCTTCCGCCGCCTGCAAAGTTTCTTTGCAGATACGCCTTACGAGCTGGTGAAGGATTTGGAGCTGCATTATCAGAATGTGCTTTTCATCGTCTTTAAGCTGGTAGGTTTTTATGTGAAAGCGGAATATCACACTTCGCAGGGCAGAATAGATTTGGTGCTGCAAACCGACAAGTATATTTATGTAATGGAATTCAAACTGAATGGCACGGCGGAAGAGGCTTTGCGGCAAATCAATGATAAACGGTATGCGTTGCCTTTTGCTGCGGATAGTCGTAAAGTGTTTAAGATAGGAGTGAACTTCAGCAATGTTACGCGTAATATTGAACGCTGGGTGGTAGAGGAACTTTAGCGGAAACCATTCCTTCTGATATTTGATGTATATCAAATGGAATTATCAAGCGCATCAAACGATATTATCAAGCATATCAAACGGAATTATCATCGTAGAAAAAGATATTATCATCTTGACAAAAACATACTGTCTGTTTAAGGTAAACGCATTATCTGTTACACCCAAACAGATAATGCGTTTACCTTAAACAGATAGTGCGTTTTCCGCTAATCTTTTCGTATCTTTGCTCCACTAAATAAAAGAATTTTATGGAACAATCTGATATACTTCGTAACTTACGGATAGAACAGCTCACCCCGATGCAAGAGGCTGCGCAGGATGCCTATCAATCGGACAAAGACCTCGTCCTGCTGTCGCCCACGGGTTCTGGTAAGACACTGGCATTCTTACTGCCGCTGGTACAGTCGCTCAAAGCGGAAATACAAGGCGTTCAGGCGGTGGTGCTTGCCCCTTCGCGCGAACTTGCCTTACAGATAGAAACAGTTTTTAAGTCGATGGGTACGCCCTTTAAGGCAATGAGTTGCTACGGCGGACGTCCGGCAATGGAAGAGCACCGCACGATGAGAGGCGTTAATCCTGCCGTTATCATCGGTACGCCCGGTCGTATGAACGATCACTTGCGGAAGCGAAACTTTGATACCCGTTTCGTCACTGCGCTGGTAATAGACGAGTTCGATAAATGCCTTGAATTCGGTTTCCATGACGAAATGGCAGAGGTTATCGGGCAGTTGCCCGCCTTGAAGAAGCGCGTGCTGCTTTCGGCTACGGATGCCGAGGAAATTCCGCAATTTGCGGGAGTAGGGGGTGAAGCATCCGGTAACGCTGCATCATCGTCACGGGTCATTAAGTTGAACTTCCTTCCGGAAGAAGCCGTTTCCGAACGTCTGAATTTACAGAAAGTAATCTCACCCGAGAAAGATAAACTGGAAACGCTGTACCGCCTGCTTTGTACGCTTGGCGACCATTCTACACTGGTGTTCGTAAACTACCGCGAAAGCGTGGAGCGTGTGGTTTCCTACCTGAAATCGAAGAAATTCCCTTGCGACGCTTTTCATGGCGGTATGGAACAGGACGACCGGGAACGGGCGCTTTACAAGTTCCGTAACGGCAGTTGCCCCGTTCTGGTATCTACCGACCTTGCCGCACGCGGATTGGACATTCCGGGTATCGACAATGTCGTGCACTACCACATACCCGTCAACGAAGAAGCCTTTACACATCGTAACGGACGTACGGCACGTTGGGAAGCGCGCGGCTCGTCTTTCATTCTTCTCCATGCGGAAGAACGCCTTCCCGATTATATCCCGGAAGACATCCCCGTATTTGGGTTGCCGGAGCAGACGCCGAAACCGGCCAAACCCCGCTGGACTACCTTATATATAGGTAAAGGCAAGAAAGACAAACTGAACAAGGTGGATATCGTGGGCTTTCTATATAAGAAAGGCGGGCTGGTGCGCGAGGATGTGGGACAGGTAGACGTAAAGGAGCACTACGCTTTTGTGGCGGTTCGTCGCGGCAAGGTGAAGCAACTGCTCACGCTGTTGCGCGGAGAAAAGATAAAAGGCATGAAAACGCTGATAGAAGAAGCCCGGTAACTTCATGTTATGAAGCATGTCCGGTGATGTTATTAAGCATAGGAGAATAGTTTGTTTCTAATAATTATGCACTTTCTTTTCGGTTTTAATTCTTAGTAGAAAGTTATTTCCGTTTCTGTCTTTCAGTTTACCTTTTAATAGCTTTTTTGGTAAGTATACATAACAGATTGGTGTATATTTCTTGTATATACCAATAAAAAGTAAGGTAAATGTGCTTTAAAGAAGGATTTTTATAAGGAAAGATTTGCAATACAGAAATAATTCCGTAATTTCGCCATGTCGTAAGACACAAAATGAACGAAATTGTATAACCAAAACAAACTTCAAATGAAAAAGCATAATTTCAATGCAGGACCTTCCATTCTTCCGCGTGAGGTGATAGAGGATACAGCGAAGGCTATTTTAGATTTCAATGGATCCGGTCTCTCTCTTATGGAGATTAGCCACCGTGCTAAAGACTTCCAGCCCGTAGTGGACGAAGCCGTAGCACTGTTCAAAGAACTACTTAACATTCCCGAAGGCTATTCGGTACTGTTCCTGGGTGGTGGTGCAAGTCTGGAATTCTGCATGGTACCTTTCAACTTCCTCGAAAAGAAAGCCGCTTACCTCAATACGGGTGTGTGGGCCAAGAAAGCTATGAAAGAGGCCAAAGGTTTTGGCGAGGTTGTAGAAGTTGCCTCTTCTGCTGAAGCCACTTATACTTATATTCCGAAAGATTACACGGTACCGGCCGATGCGGATTATTTCCATATCACTACCAACAATACTATCTATGGTACGGAATTGAAAGAAGACCTGGATGTAAATGTTCCTATGGTTGCCGATATGTCATCCGATATTTTCTCCCGTCCTATCGACGTGTCTAAATATATCTGTATTTACGGTGGCGCACAGAAGAATCTGGCTCCTTCGGGCGTGACATTCGTTATCGTGAAGAATGATGCGGTAGGTAAGGTGTCCCGTTACATCCCGACCATGCTGAACTATCAGACTCACATCGACGGCGGTTCAATGTTCAATACTCCTCCGGTTGTTCCTATTTATGCGGCATTGCAGACTTTGCGCTGGATAAAGGCTCAGGGCGGTGTGAAAGAAATGGAACGTCGCGCCATCGAGAAGGCTGATATGCTGTACGCCGAGATAGACCGCAACAAGATGTTCGTGGGTACCGCCGCCAAGGAAGACCGTTCTCGCATGAATATCTGCTTCGTAATGGCTCCCGAATACAAAGAACTCGAAGCCGACTTCCTGAAATTCGCTACTGAAAAGGGTATGGTAGGTATCAAGGGACACCGTTCCGTAGGTGGCTTCCGTGCATCTTGCTACAACGCGATGCCGAAAGAAAGCGTACAGGCTTTGATAGACTGCATGCAGGAATTTGAGAAACTTCATTAACAATATTCGTTCACCACAGAGGGCGCAGAGTCCCGCAGAGATTGGATAAAAGGAGAACTCTGTGAAACTCTGTGCGACTTTGTGGTGAATCTTTTTTTAATACCATTAAATCATGAAAGTATTAGTTGCAACAGACAAACCGTTTGCAAAAGTTGCGGTAGACGGTATTCGCAAAGAGATTGAAGCGGCAGGTAATGAACTTGCTTTGCTGGAAAAATATGGCGATAAAGCAAAACTGCTGGATGCTGTGAAAGACGCCAACGCTATTATTATCCGCAGCGACATCATTGATGCCGAGGTTTTGGATGCCGCCAAAGAACTGAAAATCGTGGTACGCGCCGGTGCAGGCTATGACAATGTGGACTTGGCTGCCGCCACCGCCCACAACGTATGTGTCATGAACACTCCGGGACAGAACTCCAACGCCGTAGCCGAACTGGCTTTCGGACTTATGGTAATGGCTGTCCGCAATATGTACAACGGTACTTCCGGTACGGAACTGATGGGTAAGAAGCTGGGTATCCATGCTTACGGTAATGTCGGTCGTAATGTAGCCCGTATCGCCAAAGGTGTCGGTATGGAGATTTACGCATTCGACGCTTTCTGCCCGAAAGAAGTTATTGAGAAAGACGGTGTAAAGGCTGTGGCCTCTGCCGAGGAACTTTACTCTACTTGTGATGTCGTTTCCCTGCACATTCCCGCAACGGCGGAAACCAAGAATTCCATCAACTATGCTTTGGTGAACAAGATGCCGAAAGGTGGTTTGTTGGTGAATACCGCCCGCAAGGAAGTTATCAACGAAGCCGAACTGATTCAGCTTATGGAAGAACGCGCCGACTTGAAGTACATGACTGACATCATGCCCGCAGCTAACGAGACATTTTCCGCCAAGTTTGCCGGCCGTTATTTCTCCACACCGAAAAAGATGGGTGCGCAGACTGCCGAAGCCAATATCAATGCCGGTATTGCTGCTGCCAAGCAGATTGTAGGATTCCTGAAAGACGGTTGCGAGAAGTTCCGTGTAAATAAGTAAATAGATTAATAATCTGATAGCCATGGCTACAATTAAACCTTTTAAAGGCGTTCGCCCGCCCCAAGACTTGGTAGAGCAAGTTGCATCCCGTCCTTACGATGTACTGAACTCCGCCGAAGCCCGTGAAGAAGCGGCAGGAAACGAAAAATCCTTGTATCATATCATTAAGCCCGAGATAGATTTTCCTGAGGGCACGGATGAGCATGATGAACGTGTTTACCGGAAAGCCGCCGACAACTTCCGAATGTTTCAGGACAAAGGCTGGCTGGTACAGGACGATAAGGAAAATTACTACGTATATGCCCAGACCATGAACGGCAAGACGCAATATGGTTTGGTGGTGGGCGCATACGTGCCCGATTATATGAATGGCGTCATTAAGAAGCATGAGCTTACCCGTCGCGATAAGGAAGAAGACCGCATGAAACATGTGCGTGTGAATAATGCCAACATCGAACCTGTATTCTTCGCCTATCCCGATAATGCCACGCTGGATGCTGTCATTGCCCGTTACACGGCTCAGAAACCTGTTTATGATTTTATTGCTCCGGGTGACGGCTTCGGTCATACATTCTGGATTATCGACAAACAGGAAGATATCGATGTCATAACCAAAGAGTTCGCCAAGATGCCCGCGCTCTATATCGCAGACGGACATCACCGTAGCGCGGCCGCTGCTCTGGTTGGCGCGGAGAAAGCCAAGCAAAATCCCAATCATCGCGGAGACGAGGAGTACAACTACTTCATGGCGGTTTGTTTCCCCGCCAATCAGTTGACTATCATCGACTATAATCGTGTGGTGAAAGATTTGAACGGTATGACGCCCGAACAATTCCTGGCTGCCGTAGGTAAGAACTTCACGGTGGAAGAGAAAGGAACGGAAATCTACAAACCGACAGGCTTGCATAATTTCTCCCTTTATCTGGAAGGCAAGTGGTATAGTCTTACTGCCAAGCCGGGTACTTACAACGATAACGATCCTATCGGTGTGCTGGATGTTACCATTTCATCCAATCTGATACTGGATGAAATCCTCGGTATCAAAGACCTCCGTTCCGACAAGCGCATTGACTTCGTAGGCGGTATCCGTGGTCTGGGCGAATTGAAGAAACGGGTGGATAGCGGCGAAATGAAAGTAGCTTTGGCTCTTTATCCCGTATCCATGAAACAATTGATGGATATCGCCGATACCGGTAATATCATGCCGCCCAAGACTACTTGGTTTGAACCGAAGCTACGTTCGGGACTGGTAATTCACAAACTAGACTAATCAGATATAATCTTGAAGAATGAATAGGAGACGGAGCATTGCATTACGCGGTGCTCCGTTATTTTATTGGTCGTTTTCTTTCCTGTTATATAGAAAATACTGACCTTTGCCGAAAAGGCCGGATTATATTTATGAAGATATTAATACTCAACAGCAGTCCTCGCAGAAATGGCAACATCTCGAAGATGCTGGAAGCGATGAAACAGGAAATAGAATGTTGTAATGCCGAAGCGGTCTATGTCAGAGTGCCGGAGCTGAAAGTGCGTCCTTGTATTGGCTGTATGAAATGCCGCAGTTCGTTACGGTGCTGCTTGCCGGAAGATGACGCGCAGCGGGTATTGCAAAGTATCAGGGATGCTGATGCGCTGATAATAGGCGCTCCGTGTTATTGGGGAAATATGCCCGGAGAATTAAAAGTGTTGTTCGATCGTATGGTGTACGGCATGATGGGAGAGAATTCATTGGGTATGCCCCTTGCGCTTCATAAAGGAAAGAAAGTAATTATTGTAAGTACCTGCACAACTCCTTATCCTTTTAATATTCTTTATAACCAGACACGCGGGGTAGTGAAAGCCCTCAAGGAAATATTAAAGTGGAGCGGCTTCAAAGTTGTGAAAGCCATAGAGAAGGGTGGCACCAGAAAGCATCCGGATTTGACCTCCAAAGAGATATCACATTGTAAAAGAGCTGTACATAAGTTATTATAATACTGAATCGATATGAGCAAAAAAGAAGAATACAAGCTGAAGAACGAACAGTTTCTGCAAAGCCTGCGTACCGAAGAGGGCGTAAAAGAGTTGGGTGCCGGTGTGCTTTACCGTGTGTTGGAAAACGGGCAGGGCAGTGGCGCCACTCCCCGCTTAAACAGCATTGTGTCGGTACATTATAAGGGAACGCTCATCAACGGCAGAGAGTTTGACAACTCCTGGAAGCGTAACTGCCCGGAAGCTTTTCGGCTGAACGAAGTAATTGACGGTTGGCAGATAGCTTTGCAACGGATGCGCGTGGGTGACCACTGGATGGTCTACATTCCTTATACCGTGGGATACGGCACACGTACCAGCGGACCTATTCCGGCTTTCTCCACACTGATATTTGAAGTGAAACTATTGGGTATTGCCTGAGAGAGCGTGAACAATCCTTCTTCTTCACACGTTACATTACTTATAACTTAAACTTTAACAATAAGTATGAATCAGGAAAAGAAGAAAAAGGAGTGTGATACTTTGAACGCATCCATCTCCCCGGAACAGCCGGTAAATGAAAACGAGAAAGAAACGCTACCCGGACAGCAAATCGGGCTGTATGGAAAAGCGGATAAGAAAGATGTTCGTCAAATGGTTAAGATATTGAACCCGGACAAGCACAGCATGGAAAGCAGAGGATAACCCTCTGCTTTTTATTTTATCCCTTTATCGGGTAGGTTACACCGCTATGTTTCGTATCTTTGCGGCAAAATACGAAACGGAATACGAAAATATCGAAATACGGTAGCGAATGTTACGGAACGGAGACCTTACCCAAGGCGGCATAACGAGTACGCTGTTGCGTTTTACCTTGCCTATGATGGCAGGTTCGTTGCTGCAACAGTGTTATAATATAGCCGATACCCTTATTGTAGGACAGTGTATCGGTGCGGACGCCCTGGCGGCGGTAGGTTCGGCGTATACGCTGATGGTTTTCCTTATCTCCGTTCTTCTCGGTTTGTCCATCGGCAGCGGTACGGTATTTTCATTGCACTACGGCGCGGGAAACAGCTCTGCTTTGCGTCGCAGCATTTTTGTTTCATTCGTGCTGATAGGAGCGGTTACATTTTTGCTGAATGTGGCCGCATTTGTATGGTTAGACCCTATTCTCCGCCTGCTGCAAGTACCGCAGGACATCTACGGTATGATGCGCAGCTACCTGTGGATAATCTTTTGCGGCATTGTTTTCACATTCATCTATAATTTCTATGCGGCGCTGCTGCGTGCGGTGGGAGATTCGGTAACTCCTCTCTGGTTTCTGGCCGTCTCTGTCGTACTGAATATCGTGCTCGACCTGTTCTTTATCCTGCAATTGGGTTGGGGCATCGAGGGAGCTGCGATAGCCACAGTCATAGCGCAGGGAGCGGCTGCGGCGGGAATACTGCTCTATACCTGCAAGAAACGTCCGGAGCTGCGGCTGCATCGCGAAGACATGCACTTCGACCGTTGCAGTCTGAAAGAGATAGTCTCTTTCTCCACACTGACCTGTGTACAGCAATCGGTCATGAATTTCGGTATCCTGATGATACAAGGGCTGGTCAACAGTTTCGGTACAGCCGTTATGGCGGCCTTTGCTGCCGCCGTAAAGATAGACTCCTTCGCATATATGCCCGTACAGGAGTTCGGAAATGCTTTCTCCACTTTCATTGCGCAGAATTTCGGGGCGAAACGTTACGAACGTATTCGTCGGGGTGTTCGCAGCGCGTTTCTCACTACGGTTATCTTTTCGCTTATCGTTTCCGTAGTTGTATTCGTTTTTGCGGAACCGCTGATGCTGATTTTCGTTCATCCGAGCGAGACGGAAATCCTTGCTACCGGAGTGGAATATCTGCGTATAGAGGGTGCGTTCTACTATGGCATCGGTATCCTTTTCCTGCTTTACGGCTATTATCGCGCTATCCGCAAACCGGGGATGTCGGTCGTGCTTACGGTGATTTCGTTAGGTACCCGCGTCGTGCTTTCCTATATACTCGCCGCCATTCCTTCCATCGGGGTAACAGGCATCTGGTGGTCTATTCCCATCGGTTGGCTGCTGGCGGATGCGGTAGGAGTACTGTATTATAAAATGAAGAATGAAAAATGAAGAATGAAGAATTTCGCTGCGTAAGTATGCCGCAAGGAAATTCTTCATTCTTCATTTTTCATTCTTCATTTAAAAGCAGTATCTTTGCGCCCGATTTTTAGAAAGAGATACTGCCATGACTAATGAGCGTTTGAAAGGATTTACTTACGGAGCTATTGCCGCAGCCAGCTACGGAATGAATCCGTTGTTTGCGTTACCCTTGTATGGGGCGGGGATGAATGCGGATTCCGTCTTGTTCTACCGTTATTTTCTTGCTATTGTGATGCTGGGCGTTCTGATGAAAGTAAAGAAACAGTCCTTCGCTCTGAAAAAGACGGATATACTGCCGTTGGCGGTGATGGGGTTGCTGTTCTCTTTCTCTTCGTTGTTCCTGTTCGAGAGTTATAATTATATGGATGCGGGTATCGCGTCTACCATTTTGTTTGTCTATCCGGTGCTGGTGGCTATCATTATGGCGGTGTTCTTCCATGAGAAAGTCTCGTTCATTACGATGTTTTCCATCGCAATGGCTTTTACGGGCATCTCATTGTTGTATGAGGGGGGCGACGGCAAGACGTTGAATATGTTCGGCGTACTGCTCGTTATTCTGTCCTCGCTGACGTATGCCGTATATATAGTAGGGGTCAACCGCTCTTCCCTGAAAGACCTGCCTACGGCGAAGCTGACTTTCTATGCTTTGCTGTTCGGTGTCATCATTTACGTGGTGCGTCTGGATTTCTGTGCGGCCTTGCAGCCTGTCCCTTCTCCGGTGTTGTGGGTGAATGTCCTTTCGCTGGCTTTGTTCCCCACTATCATTTCATTGATTATGATGACGCTTTCCATTCATAGCATAGGCTCTACGCCGGCTGCCATTTTGGGAGCGTTGGAGCCTGTAACGGCTCTGTTCTTCGGGGTAGCGGTGTTCGGTGAGCAACTCACGCCGCGCATCATGCTCGGTGTATTGATGATATTGACTGCCGTAACACTGATAATCGCGGCCAAACCCTTGCTGGAGCTGGCGAAGAAGCATACCCGGCACTGACGGGCGGTTAGCGGATAATCCTGCATATCTGCTCTACGGTACGGCGGATATTCATGCGCGCGAATTCCGGTTGCATGGCTTGTTCCAAAGCGACGGGACTTGGAGTGATGGAGAATATCCCGTGAAATCCGGCACGGGTAAGAATGTCCGTATCTTCTATGCAGCCCGCTATCAACACGACGGGAATATGCTGTTTTCTTGCTTCCGTCAGTATGCCGTACGGAACTTTCCCCATGACGGTTTGTCTGTCCGATTTCCCTTCTCCGGTGATAATCAAGTCGGCGTCTTTTATCTGTTCTGCAAAATTCTGCATTTCCAGCAAGAGCTGTATGCCCGGTTTCAGTTCGGCATTGAGGAATGCCGACAGACTGCCGCCCATTCCGCCGGCTGCTCCTGCTCCGGGACAGGAAGATATATCCTTACCGGTGGTTCGGAAGATGACCGCGGCCAAATGTCGCATACCTGCATCCAATGCCTCTATCATAGTCGCGTCGGCTCCTTTCTGCGGGGCGAATACGTATGCCGCTCCGTCTGTCCCGTAGAATGGGTTGCGTACATCGCAGGCGGCGGTAAAGGTACATCCGGAGAGCAGGGGATGAACGGACGAGGTGTCTATGCTATCGACCTTACCCATCATCTGTCCGCCATAGCCCGAAACATTCCCCGTTTTATCCGGGAAACGGAAACCTAATGCCCGGAGCATGCCCAATCCGGCGTCGTTCGTGGCGCTTCCGCCCAGACCGATGATGAAATGCCTGCATCCGCGTTGCAATGCGTCCCGTATCAGTTCGCCCGTTCCGAAAGTTGTTGTCTGCATCGGGTTACGCTTCTCCGGGGCGACGAGTGGAAGTCCGCTAATGGCTGCCATCTCGATGAAAGCCGTCTGCCCGTCACCGGAAATGCCGTAGCGGGCTTCGCGAAGTTCCATTAAAGGACCGTGAGCCTGCACGCTGATACTCTTTCCGTGAGTGGCGGCAATCAGGACGTCCAGCATGCCTTCGCCGCCGTCGGCTACGGGGATACGGATAACTTCACATTCCGGCAGTGCGGCGTGTACGCCTTCGGCAGCCGCCGCTTCGGCTTCCGCGGATGTAAGGCAGCCTTTGAAGGAGTCTATGGCAAGAATCGCTTTTTTCATCGGGGGATAATATGGTTTCATAAGAGGATACTCTTTTTTCGTGGGAAGATAACTTCTTTCTCCTGCAAAGATAAAGTTTTTTGATAGCTATCAAAAGGCGGATAGCGAAAAGTGTAGTATCTTTGCGGCATGAGTGAAGATACGTATAAAACCATTGCCACCCCGTCCGAAGGAATTTACACCGAGAAGCGCAGCAAGTTCATCGCTATCGCCTTGCCGGTATGTACGGTTGAAGAAGTAAAGGCGCATCTGGAAACTTATCAGAAGAAATACTATGATGCCCGCCATGTGTGTTATGCCTATATGCTGGGGCACGAGCGCAAGGATTTTCGCGCCAATGACAATGGAGAGCCGTCCGGTACGGCGGGAAAACCTATCCTGGGGCAAATAAATTCGAACGAACTGACGGATATTCTGATTGTCGTAGTCCGCTATTTCGGTGGTATAAAGCTGGGTACGAGCGGACTGATAGTGGCTTATAAGGCTGCCGCCGCCGAGGCTATCGCCGCCGCTACCGTTATTGAAAAGACTGTGGACGAAACGGTGACCGTTCTCTTTGAGTATCCTTTTATGAACGATGTAATGCGCATCGTGAAGGAAGAAGAACCGGAGCTGTCGGAACAGTCGTATGATATGGACTGCCGTATGACGCTTCGCATCCGCCAGTCGATGATGCCCAGGTTGCGGGCGCGTCTGGAGAAAGTGGAGACTCTACGTTTTGAGGAGGAGTAAAGTCTCCGGTTTCTTTTCAGACAACTCTTTCAATCCTCTTTACGGATAAATCGTTATAATGGATTTTGCGGTGCGTGCCGTCGCAAAAAGGTTGTTTGCAGGAGCGTCCGCAGCGGCAGAGGGCTATCCGGCCTTCCTGCATTTCCGCCTTTCCTTCCCTGTCTACCAGTTTAAAATTGCCTTCTACGATGAAAGGCCCGTTGGGTGTAGCTGTAATCGTTACTGTATTTTCTTCTTTTTCCATGTTCTCGGTCTTTATGTTTTACGTACTTGGTAGAACGTCTCCGCATGGAAATAGTTTGTTAATTCCATATCTTTTGTATGGATTTACTTATCTTTGCACACTTATTTAATCAAAATCGAGTTGATATGGCATTTGAAGCAACTAAGCGCGAATTGGGCGAGCTCTATACATTCTTCCGTCTGCTGGCGGACGGAAAAGTCTTTCCGGGTACTCCGAACGCCCAGAGAGAGGATAAAAAATGTTGGCCTGTGGCGCTGATACAGAGAGAGGAACATGACGGCACACGCCGCTATTATATCGGGGAAGAGGATGTACGCATTGTCAGCGGTACGGTGGAAAAGGACGGCACATTCACAGCGTCGGCAGAGAAAGAGGAGCTTTCGTTTCCCCGTGCGGACTTTGGCGACGCGGCGGAAATCATACTCCATCTGTTGAGAAATGAGCAAGGCGAGGAAGTAGAAGTCTCCGAAGGATTGGAAGCCTTTCTGGATGCTGTGAACATCTACGACCTGGAGTCCAAGACCGATGACCGTACAGATTTCTCCGTAGCTTTTTGGAGCGCGGACGCTCCGCTGACGGGATTTACCGTCCGCTGCCGTCTCAGCCGCATGAATCCTTTGCTGGACGGCGGGCGCACAGCCAACCTGAAGCTGGAGCAGAGCGGCGTGAAGTTTGCCGTGCCCACTGTGAACAAGGTGAACGCCTTGCCCGAATCGCCTGCGGAAGTTGCCGAACGCATGCTGATGATTGAGCGTCTGGGCGGTGTGTTGAAGTATTCCGACGTTGCCGACCGCGTGTTCCGTTGCAACCTGCTGATGATAGACCTGCACTTTCCCCGTATGCTTGCCGAAATGGTGCGTATCATGCACCTGGACGGTATCACCCGTGTTGCCGAGCTGACGGAACGCATCAAGGAAATGAATCCCCTGAAGATAAAGGACGAACTGATAAACAAACACTGCTTCTACGAGTTTAAGATGAAACAGTTCTTGCTGGCGCTTGCGCTGGGCATGCGTCCGGCAAAGATTTACAACGGTACGGACTCTGCCGTGGAAGGGTTGTTGCTGACCAACGGAGACGGTGAGGTGCTCTGTTATCACAAGTCCGACAGACAGACGTTTGCCGACTTTCTCTACCGGAACACCCGTTTTGAAAAAGGCTCAGTGGATAAAGACAAATACGGCTTCCTGGAACGGGAGAACGGCGTGTATTACTTTAAGCTGAATGTAAAGATAGGGTTGCTGAAACGTTGACCCGGTCATAGAATCCTAAAAACGAACGTACAATGTTGAACGAAGTATTGGAAAACATTAAGTCGCGCCGCAGTGTGCGCGCTTATACGGAACAACAGGTTTCCGCCGAAGATTTGAACCTTATACTGGAAGCGGCGACGTATGCTCCCAGCGGTATGAATTTCCAGACCTGGCATTTTACCGCCATTCAGGATGCCGCCGTACTGACCGAACTGAATGAGAAGATAAAGGGCGCTTTTGCCAAGAGTGACGATGCCCGTCTGCAGGAACGCGGACACAGCCGGACTTACTGCTGCTATTATCATGCTCCCGCCTTGATTATCGTATCCAACGAACCGACCTGCTGGTGGGCGTCTATGGACTGCGCGTGCGCCTTGCAGAATATCTTCCTTGCCGCCAAGTCTTTAGGCATCGGCTCTTGCTGGATTAACCAATTGGGACAGACCTGTGACGATCCCGATGTGCGCGCTTTCCTTACCCAACTCGGTATTCCCGAGAATCATCGTGTGTACGGCTGTGCCGCTTTGGGCTATGCCCCTGCGGACGCTCCCGTGAAAGATAAGAAACTGGCGGAAGGCACGGTTACTGTAATCCGCTGACGGTGCGGCACAGGCGGAGAGTACACTTTTATATCTCCGCCAGAATGTACCACACGGCGACGAGGTGGCAGGCAGACCCCGCCAATACGAAGAAATGAAACGCCGAGTGCATATAGCGCACGTTGCGTATGGAATACAACGCCGCACCGCCTATATAGCATACTCCTTCGGCGATAATCCAATAGCAGGAAGCAGGCGCGACGGCAAAGAGTTGTTTGAACACCACCAGCACGGACAGCCCCATAAGGATGTAGCACACCGTTTCCACATAGCTGTGTTCTTCCATCTTGCGGAAGCTGATGATAGTGCCTGCAACGGCGCATAGCCAGACAAAACAGAACAATCCCCAGCCCCAGAGCCCCTCATCGCGTAAGGCGATCAGTGTAATGGGAGAGAAGCTTCCGGCGATATGCCAGTAGATAGCCGCGTGATCCCAATGGCGCAACCGCCGTTTCCACGGATTATGGTGCTTCAAGGAGTGGTAAAGGGTGGAAGACAAATAGGAACCGCCCATACCGAACAGGTAGAGCCACATACCGAGTATCGCCCACGGGTCTTGCGCCCGATAGCATTTCATCAGGAAGAATCCCCCGATAATAACTGCCATCGAGATGCCTATGCCGTGGGATAGGCTGTTGACGGTTTCTTCGCCTTTACTGTAAAAAAGGCCGTTTCTTTTTCTCTTGCGCGTTGTACTCATACACTTATTTGCGGTATAAAAGAAGAGAGGGTGTGTTTCGACACCCTCTCCCGATATTCTATTCAAAGCATCCGTAGCACGTTGGCAACAATTTGCGGTCGCCCAACGTATTGTCTACCCGCGCCACGTTCACCCAAAACTTGTTGTCGCGAACGCTTTCTATCGGATAGGCGGCTTTCTGCCGGGTGTAACTGTGTTCCCATGCGTCGGCCACCACTTCATATTCGGGATGCGGAGCATTTATCAGCACGTTGTCCGTCTTGTCCGCTTCGCCGTTCTTCACTTCCTGAATTTCCTGCCAGATAGTGAGCATCACATGTACAAAGTTATCCAGCTCGGCAAGGCTTTCGCTTTCCGTCGGCTCTATCATCAGTGTGCCGTGAACGGGGAAGGAGAGGGTAGGCGCGTGATAGCCGTAGTCCATAAGGCGTTTGGCTATATCGTTTTCGCTGATGCCCGTTTCCTCGTGTACCTTGCGGCATTCCAATATCATTTCGTGTCCTACGAAGCCCGTTGCTCCGCGATAGACGATACCGTAGGTGTCTTTGAAGCAGGCAGCCAGATAATTGGCGTTCAGAATGGCAGTCTTGGTGGCGCGTGTCAGCCCTTCCGTACCCATCATGCGGATATAGCCGTAGGTGATAGGCAGGATTCCCGCACTGCCGAAGGGAGCTCCCGATACTTGGTTGGCGGTATTGCCGAACAGTTCGTGACCAGGCAGGAACGGAACCAGATGTCCGGCTACGCAGATAGGACCTACGCCCGGTCCGCCACCGCCATGGGGAGAGGCGAATGTCTTGTGCAAGTTCAGGTGGCAGACATCGGCGCCGATAAATCCGGGGTTGGTCAAACCTACTTGGGCGTTCATGTTGGCGCCGTCCATATAAACCTGTGCGCCGCAGGCATGGATAATCTTGCAGATTTCCACGATTTCCGTTTCAAAGATGCCATGGGTGGACGGATAGGTAATCATTAGCGCGGCGAGGTCGGCCTTGTTCTCTTCGGCTTTGGCACGCAGGTCGGCCATGTCGACATTCCCTTGTTCGTCGCAGGCGCAGGTGACCGTGGTGAAACCTGCCTGAACAGCCGAAGCGGGATTGGTGCCGTGAGCCGATGCGGGTATCAGTACCTTGTTGCGGTGCCCTTGTCCGATGCTTTCCAGATAGGCGCGGATTACGCGAAGTCCCGCATACTCTCCGGCGGCGCCGGAATTGGGTTGCAGGCTCACTCCGGCAAATCCGGTTATCACTTTCAGTTCTTCGCTGAGATTGTGTATCAGTTCGCGGTAGCCTTCTGCCTGGTCTTCGGGAACGAGCGGGTGCATACCCATGAATTCCGGACGGCTGAGCGGCAGCATTTCGGCGGCGGCATTCAGCTTCATGGTACATGAGCCGAGGGAAATCATGGAGTGCGCCAATGAGATATCCTTGCGGTCCAGTCGCTTGATGTAACGCATCATTTCCGTTTCCGTATGGTATTTGTTGAATACCTCGTGCGTCAGGTAAGCGCTCTGGCGCCGGAAAGCTTCCGGAATGGTACGGCTTTCGGGGATGTCGGCGGCTTTGGTATAGTCTTTTCCGGCTGCGATACCGAAAATGGAAAGAAGCACGTTGACGGCGGCCAGGTCTGTCGTTTCGTCGATGCTCATACCTACATCGCCGTTCTTGAAGTAGCGCAGGTTCACTTCCTTGCTCAGGGCGACGGTGCGCACTTGCTGCGCCGATACATTGTCGGGCAATGCGAAGCGGAGCGTGTCGAAGTACCGGGCGTTCACTTGCCTGTATCCTAATTTATCGATTTCCTGTTCCAGATATGCGGCGATGTTGTGAATGCGCTCTGCAATGGTGCGGATACCTTCCGGTCCGTGATATACGGCATAGAAACCGGCCATTGTGGCCAGCAGCGCCTGTGCGGTACAGATGTTGGAAGTCGCTTTCTCGCGTTTGATGTGTTGCTCGCGGGTTTGCAGCGCCATGCGGTAACACGGCTTTCCGTATTTGTCTTTAGACCAGCCGATGATACGTCCCGGCATATTGCGCTTGTACTCGTCGCGTGTGGCGAAGTAAGCGGCCGACGGACCGCCGTAGAACATCGGCGTGCCCAGCCGTTGGGTAGTTCCGAATACGATGTCCGCTCCCCATTCTCCCGGCGGGGTGAGCAGGGCGAGGCTCAGTATATCGGCGGCCACAGCCACTTTACAGCCTGCGGCATGCGCTTTTTCCACAAAAGCGCGGTAGTCTTCTATATTTCCGTTGGCGTCCGGGTACTGCAATATGCAGGCGAAGATGTCCGGAGCCGGTTCCAGTTCATTGTATTTACCCGTCCGTATCTCGATGCCCTGCGGGATGGCGCGGGTGGTGATGACAGCCAGTGTTTGCGGGAATACGTTTTCGTCCACAAACACGACGTTGGCTCCCGCCTTCTGCATATCGCGCGGACGCAGCGCGTACATCATCGTAACGGCTTCCGCGGCGGCGGTCGCTTCATCCAGCAGGGAGCAGTTGGCAAGAGGCATGCCGGTAAGGTCGCAAACGGCGGTTTGGAAATTCAGCAGGGCTTCCAGCCGTCCCTGCGACACTTCCGTCTGATAAGGCGTATAGGAAGTGTACCAAACGGGATTCTCGAATACGTTGCGCTGGATTACGGCAGGCGTAATGGTGTTGTACCAACCCATGCCGATATAGGTAGCGTATAGCTTATTTTTAGCTGCCAGTTCCGCTATGTGCTGTCCGAACTCATATTCGGTCATGGCTTCGGGCAAAGCCAGCGGTTCTTTCAGACGGATATCGGCAGGAATGGTTTTATCAATCAGTTCGTCCAGACTTGCCACGCCGATTTTGCGGAGCATCTGTTCTTCATCCTTCTTGCTGATGCCGATGTGGCGGTCAGCCAACAGGTCGTTTTTCATACGTACTATATTATTTAAAGTTATTACCTATCTAAAGAACGGGTTCTCCGCCTTTTCTATGCCGATGGTCGTAGGTGCTCCGTGCCCCGGATAGACAATCGTTTCATTGGGGAGTATGAACAGGCGGCTGCATATATGTTCTATCAGTTCGTCGAAGTTGCCGCCGGCGAGGTCGGCACGGCCGATGCTGCCTTGAAACAGTACATCGCCGGAGAACATGCAATGGTCTGCCGCGCAATAGTACACCAGACTGCCCGGCGAGTGTCCCGGCACATGGATGGCTTCCAGTTCCGTATTGCCGAAGGTGATGATGTCGCCGTCGTGCAGGTAAGTACCCAACGGTACGGGCGGTTCCTGCAACTGGAAACCGAACATACGGCTCTGTTTGGGCGCTTCGTCAATCCAGAACTCGTCGGCTTGGTTGGCTTCCGCCTTCAGTCCGAACTCTTTCAGCATGAAAGGGTTTCCGAAGATGTGGTCCAGGTGCAGGTGCGTGTTCAGCAGGTGCTTTACATTCAGCTCGTTGTGTATGATAAAGTTCTTTAAAGCCTGTTTCTCCTCTTCATAGAAGCAACCGGGGTCGATGACTACGGCTTCGTTGGTTTCGTCCCACAGTACATAGCAGTTCTCCGGGAACATATTAAATTCAAATCTCTTTATCTTCATGATACTATATTTACTGTAATAGATTCTTTCTTCAGACTGTTACGTACACCGCTTTCTTTGTTTCGAAGAACTCTTCCCCGAAGAACTCCTTCAAGTCCCACATCGTAGTCTTGTTTCTGACGGGCATCGCCTCTTTCTCCAGTTCGCCGCCTTTCAGGCAGATAAGTCCGTTGGGCAGTGCGTTCTGCTGTTTGGGGGAGATATTCTTGCGGATGATTTTCAATAAATCGGTAAGGGGCATTACGGCACGGCTCACCACGAAGTCGAACAGTTGCTTTTCTTCTTCGGCGCGTGCATGACGGGTGGTTACGTTTTTCAGCCCGATGCTGCCCGCTACTTCGGTGGCTACGCGTACTTTCTTGCCGATGCTGTCCACCAGGTGGAACTGCACTTCGGGGAAAAGTATGGCCAGCGGAATTCCCGGGAATCCGCCCCCTGTGCCCAAGTCCATGATTTTCGTACCCGGGGCGAAGCGGATTACTTTGGCTATGCCCAGGGAGTGGAGAACGTGGTGTTCGTAGAGGTTTCCGATATCTTTACGTGAAATGACGTTTATTTTAGAGTTCCAGTCCGTATAGAGGTTGTAGAGCGCGGCGAATTGCCCTTTCTGTTCTTCTGTCAGGTCCGGAAAGTACTTCAGGATGAGTTCCATTGTTGGGTTATGAGTTATAAGTTATGGGTTATGGGTTGCGCAGGTCGTTCAGCGCCATTGTTTCGTCGCTCAGCAGGTGCTGCATCATTTCGTACGGCAATGTTATCTTTACAGGTCCCATTACATAGGGAGCGATGTCGTATACATTATAATAGAACGTGATGCCGTCCTTGCTCAGATAGAAGTTCTCGGTCGGCGTCAGGTCGCCGGTAGTGACGTATCCCATATCTTCCAGTTCCTGACGGGTGGCTACCTTATTGTCGGCCATGAGCTGGTTCCACAAGAGGTCGGTGAGCTGTTCCTTGTAGTCGTTCACAAACAAGTCGTCCAGGCGGATGGGAGCCAGGGTACGCAGGTCGAGGTTGAGGAAAGTGGACATGTAGATGCCGTGTGCGCCGCCGGTATATTCGTTGTAGTCTATACGGTAGACGAGCAGATGTCCGGTGTACAGTTGCACGTGGCTTTCGATACCTTTATAATAGGAGTACCATGCTCCCATGTCTTCGGCGTTCTCCTTGTCCTGTTCGTCTTTCCTGTACATCGGTTCCAGGTCTTTGCGGTAGTCGCCGACGTACTTTTCGGTGTACTTCTTTACGGCTTCTTCGGTAGTCATGCCCATGTACTTCTCGCCGAAGCAGGCGGAAAGGAAATAGGTGTTCAGACTGTCCTTCATCTTCTCGTCGGCCGACCGGGAAGCGTATGTAAGGTTGATGATGAGGTTGCATGCCGGTTTGGCGGTATCACCGAAGAGGTGGGCGGTTTCGTTCACTTGTATGCTGTCGAACTCCAGCGCTCCGGCGTTTTTGTTCATGATGTTACCGCAAGAAAAGAAAAAGCCGCTTGCCGCAAGCAGAAGGACAAGTAGGCTGACAGTTTGCTTTTTCATATCGAGTTTCATTTATAAATCAACATTTCATTCGGGAATCTTTATCGACAAATATAGAACTTATTAACGAACTCCACACATAAAAAAGGAAAAATTAATTCCTGCGAACGGTTAAAACTTTCTATCTTTGCCGCCGTCTATGAAGAGGCTCCGTTACATATTCGCCATATTGATATCCTCACTTATTATCATAAGTGGGGCGGGAGTTTCCATTATCCATTATTGCTGTTCGGGATGCCGGATGGAGCAACGCTGCTGCACGTCCGGTTGTTCGGAATGTGAGAAGGCGCACTACGCGTCGCAGGAAACCTGTAAAGATACGGGCTGTACCACCGTTCACTACAAAGTGGATGTGGTGAAGCATGTGCAGGAAGCGTCTTCGACAGTACCCGTATGCACGCTGTACTGCGAGCAGTTGCCGCAGTTCGGTTGCCTGTTGCCGGTGGAACTGCCGGTGACCGGAACGCAAGTCTATTCACCGCCGAGATATTGCGGTTCCAGGCATTATCTGGTGCTTTATTCCACACTGCTTATTTAGAGAGACATCCTTGCGGGACGGCGTTTGTTTCCTGCCGGGGAACGGTCTGTTCCTCACCGTGAAACATGTTGTTCCCTGCCGGGGAACGATACGTTTCATCCCATGGAACAAACAGTTTCATCCCGCGGAACGAATCGTTTCACCTCACGGGATTGGTATTTTCATCTCGTAAGACGGATATTTCCATCCCGTGAGGCGAATAATTGCTATGATTATCCGCAATGACGCCTTTATTATCATTTACGGGCGCCATGCCGGATAACCGTTTATTTGTTTTATTGTCACATTTCAAAATAAGAAAGAATCAGATATGAAATATATATGGTTAATGTTGCTGTTCTTCCCCTTTATCACTTTGCGGGCGCAGGTAAAGGGAACGGTAAAAGATAATCTCGGTGAACCGGTTGCCGGAGCCAACCTTTTCTGGATGGGAACGACACAGGGCGCCACCACCTCTGCCGACGGGAGCTTCTCCCTCGCAAAGCCTGCCGGTAAGCACATGCTGGTAGTCAGCTTCATCGGTTTCGAGAACGATACGATACATGTGAACGGACGTGATGAAACGCTCGACATAGTTCTTCGCGAAGGGGTGGAACTGAGCGAAGTCAATGTTGTCAGCCGTAAGCTCGGAACCATGAAACTGCGGAGCAGCGTGATGAATGAGGATATGATAAGCAGCGCCGAACTGACCCGCGCCGCCTGTTGCAACCTCGGAGAGAGTTTCGTAACCAACCCTTCGGTGGACGTGACCTATTCCGATGCCGCTACGGGCGCCAAGCAAATCAAGCTGTTAGGATTGTCCGGCACTTACGTACAGATGATGACGGAAAACATTCCCAACTTTCGGGGAGTGGCCGCTCCGTACGGGCTGGGCTATGTGCCCGGCCCGTGGATGCAAAGCATACAGGTGAGCAAGGGCAGCGCATCCGTCAAAAACGGTTACGAGGCCATCACCGGGCAAATCAATGTGGAGTTCAAGAAGCCGCAATTGCCCGAAGCCGACTGGCTCTCCGTCAATCTTTTCGGCAGCACCACCAACCGTTACGAAGCCAATGCGGACGCCACGGTGAAACTCTCCAAGCGTTGGAGCACTTCTTTGCTGGCGCATTACGAAAACGAAACCAAAGCCCACGACAGCAACGATGACGGCTTTGCCGATATTCCGCAGGTGAAGCAGTACAACGTATGGAACCGCTGGGCGTATATGGGCGACCGTTACGTTTTCCAGGCAGGCATCAAAGCCTTGTCCGAAGACCGCAACAGCGGGCAGGTGAGCCATGGCGGCAGCCATTCGGCCGACCCCTACAAAATATCCATCGGAACCGACCGTTACGAGGCGTTCACCAAAAACGCTTATATCTTCGATAAGGAGAAGAATACCAATCTGGCGCTCATCCTTTCCGGCTCTCTGCACAAGCAGGATGCCGTGTACGGACGTAAGCTGTACGATGTAGACCAGCACAACGCTTACGCGTCCCTTTTGTTCGAGACGGAACTCGGCAAGCGTCACAGCCTGTCTGCGGGACTGAGTTTCAACTACGATTCCTACAATCAGCATTATCGGCTGACGAACGATGCGGAGCAACCTCTTACGAGGCAGTTCGTAAAGGAAGCCGTTCCGGGAGCGTATGTGCAGTACACCTATAATCTGGATGATAAACTTATCCTTATGTGCGGTATTCGCGGTGACCGCAGCAGCGAGTACGGTTGCTTTGTCACGCCCCGTTTCCACGTAAAGTACAATCCCAACGAATACGCGCACTTCCGTCTTTCCGCCGGAAAAGGGTATCGCACCAATCATGTCCTTGCCGAGAACAATTACCTCTTGGCAAGCAGCCGCCGTATAGACATCGCCCGTAACCTCGACCAGGATGAGGCTTGGAACTACGGAGCGAGCGCTTCCTTTTACGTCCCCTTGTTCGGCAAAACGCTGAACTTGAATGCGGAGTATTACTACACGGACTTCCTCAAGCAGGTAGTGGTGGATATGGATACCGACCCGCATGCCGTTTTGTTCTACAACCTCGGCGGGCGGTCGTATTCGCAGGTGTTCCAGGTGGAAGCCACTTATCCGTTCTTCCCGGGATTCACCCTCACGGCAGCCTATCGCTGGACGGATGCCAAGACCACCTACGACGGGCAGTTGCGGGAAAAGCCGCTTACCGGCAAGTACAAAGGACTGCTTACCGCTTCGTATCAGACTCCGCTGGGCTTGTGGCAGTTCGACGCGACCTTGCAGCTGAACGGTGGCGGCCGTATGCCGACCCCTTACGAACAGGGAGACGGCGCGTGGTCGTGGGAACACCGCTATAACGGCTTTGAGCAGCTAAGCGCACAGGTCACCCGCTACTTCCGCAACTGGTCTGTCTATGTCGGCGGGGAAAACCTTACCAACTTCAAGCAGAAGAATCCCATTATCGACGCTTCCGATCCGTGGGGAAGCAATTTCGATGCCACCATGGTGTGGGGTCCGATGCATGGGGCAAAGGCGTATGTAGGCGTACGCTTCAATATTCCACGGATATAGCGGTTAATCAAAGAGATATGAACAGTGAAAACTAATTAAAAAGAAAACATCATGAAAACAAGAAAGATTTGCATCGCCCTTGCGGCCGTATTGCTGAGCGCAACGACAGTCGTGGCCAAAGACCTGCGCACCGTAGTGTTCAAAGTGTCACAGATGACGTGCGAGAACTGTGTGAAAAAGATAAACAGCAATATCCGTTTCGAGAAAGGGCTGAAAAAGTTCGATACGGACTTGAAGACCAAAACGGTGACCATCACGTACGATGCCGACAAGACCGATATTGAAAAACTGAAAGAGGGTTTCAGAAAGTTCCATTACGAAGCCGAGTTTGTGAAAGAGAGCAAGCAGGGCGATAAGAAGTAATTGAACAAACGGCTCATTCCGGTTGTTGCTTTAGTGGATTCAGAGTAACAACCCCCTAAAATATAGAATGGAATGAGCAATATATTGAAGAAGGTATGTCCCGCGCAGGAATTACACTGCGCGGAATATGCCGATAGTATGGAAAGATGCAACATGGAAGAACGCAACAGGCAGTACCGCAGTCTGAAGATGCAGGCTGTCGGCGCGTGGCTGCTGGCCGTTCCGTTGTTGCTGCTTTCCATATTCGGTAATTATGTGTCCTATGGCAGCGAGATACAATTGCCGCTGGCCGCACTTGCGCTGCTGTTTCTGGGAACATCTTTTTATACGGATGCCTGGAAACGGCTCCGTGAGGGACGCGCCACCATGGACACGCTGATTGCTTTCAGCGCTTCCGTGGCTTTTCTTTTCAGCTTGTTCAACACGTTCTTTCCGGACTACTGGCATGACGCGGGACTTCAACCGCACGTTTATTACGAAGTGACCGTACTGATTGTCGCAGTGGGGCTGACCGGTAAAGTGTTCCGGTTCCTGCCCGAAGAACTGCATGGTGAAGACCGCATAGCCAATATCATCTTTCCCGTGCTGACGGGAACGGCGGTTGCCGTGTTTTTTATCTGGATATTGTTCGGCGGTGTGGAAGCCGTGCCGCATGCGCTTTATTCGGTTATTTCCATTTTCATTGTCGCTTGTCCGTGCGCGTTGGGCTTGATAACACCCGTCGCGCTGATGCGCGGGATAGGCAAAGCCGCCGATATGCATATCTGGATAAAGGATTCTCTTGCTTTGGAACGGCTGAACAAGGCCGATGTGGTGGTCTTTGACAAGACCGGGACGCTGACCGAGGGACATCCCACCGTTACGGCCTGGTTGTGGGCGCAGTACCAGGAAGAATATTTTAAGATGGTGCTGCTGGCTGCGGAAATGAACTCGTCCAATTCGCTGGCGGCCGCCATCACCGCCGCCCTGCGGGAAGAGCAGATTACGCCCGCCCGTTTGGACGGCTGCGAGATTCTGAAAGGAAAAGGGATGAAAGCCGCCTATAAGGGTATGGAGTATTGGGTGGGCAGCCATAAGCTGTTGAAAGATTATCAGGTTTACCTGTCCGACGTGCTGGGCGATATGCTGGTGGAGTATGAGTCCGAGGGAAACAGCATCGTTTACTTCGGTCGTGAGGGTGAGCTGCTCGCCATAATTGCCGTTAAAGACCAGCTGAAAGTCACTGCGCTCGGTGTGGTGAAAGAGCTCAGAGGGCAGGAACTCGATATTTGTCTGCTGACGGGCGACGGCGAACGTACCGCTTCGACCATAGCGGGGAAGCTGGGTATCATCCGCTATCTGTCCGATGCCCTGCCGGACGACAAGGAAACTTTTATCCGCGAGCTCCGGTTGCAGGGAAAGACGGTCGTTATGGTGGGCGACGGCATCAATGACGTGCAGGCGCTGGCGGGTGCGGATGTCAGTATCGCCATGGGCGGCTATGCCGACGATACGCTGACGGATGAAGCCATGATAGTGATGAAATCTTCCGATTTGCAGTCGCTGCCCAAGTTGTTCGGCCTGTCGCGCCATACGCTCCGGCTGATGCGCCAGAACTCGTTCTGGGTGATAATCTATCATCTGGCAGGCGTATTGATAGCCGCGGGCATCCTTTATCCGGTGTACGGAATACTGTTGACGCCCATGCTGGCCGCAATAGCCATAGTGCTCTCCTGCGTAACGCTGATGAGAGGGTAGGTCAGCTGTTCCTGTATTCCAGCGGGCTCATTCCCATGTGTCTCTTGAAGTACTTGCCGAAGAACGAGGCGCTGGGGAAGTTCAGCGAGTAGGCGATTTCCTGAATGGTCATATCGGTGGATTTCAATTTGGCTTTTATGTCGATGATGACGACATGCGCAATGATGTCCAGCACGTTTTTCCCGGTCACCAGTTTGATGGTGGTGCTGAGGTGTTGCAGGGATATGCCCAGCTTTTCGGCATAGAACTGCGCGCGGCGTTCGGTGGTGTAGTTTTCGATAACCAGCTGTATGAACTCACGGCAGATTTCCTCTTTCCGGCTTTTAATCCTGTTTTGGGAGTCCGGACGGTTGCTGTATAACTCGTTGACGCCGTAGAGAAGCGTGTCCAGCACGTTCTGCGCCATTCGCGTTTTGGGCATGTACGGTCCGGTGGAAACGCGTGCCAGCAATGCGAAGTAGTCCCTGAAGTAAGAGGCGACGGTTTCGTTGAGCGGTATCACGGGAGCTTCTATAATCTTGGAGTACGAGCTCATGGTGGATTGGATGATGTTGACTCCGTTGAGACAATGCTCGGAGAACCCGGCAAAACCTATCCGCACCTTTTCTTTCTGTCCGTGAAACTGGATGATGGTGCCGGGAAGGAGTGTCACAAAGTCGCCTTGTTTGATTTCGGTGTCCATCAGGTTGATGGATACCGTAATGGAACCTTCGGTGCACAATGCGAAGATACATGCCTTCAGACGGCATGATTGCTTGTATATGTTCAGAATATCTTCTGTTACATCCGTCCATGCAATCAGGTCTACGGGGAGATCGACTTGGGGAAATTCCATAAGTGTTGTCGTTTTTGGTCTGCACAAAGTTACGCTTTTTTGCTGAAAAGTATCGAAAAACTTGCAATCGGACAGGGATTTTTTTAATTTTAATTGTTATTAAAGTTAAGAGTGTTAATCTTATAACAGATAGAACTATGAAACAATACCGCAAACTTTTCTTCCTCGGATTTATATGCGCCGCGTGGCCGGTGTCGTACGCGCAGGCGCAGGATGTGTCGGCCGGCGTTCCCGACTCATTGCTCACCATAGGATATACCGTGGGGCATACCCGTAATATATCTTCCCTTGTGGAGAGTTTCACCGGCAAACAGCTGAAAGCAGACCAGATAACCAATCCGCTGGAAGCCATCTACGGCAAAGTGCCCGGCCTTACCATACAGCGCGCTGCCAACGGTACGGCCGCTTTGGATGCCGTACGCCTGCGCGGCACTACCTCGCTGACCAGCGGCAACGACCCGCTGATTATCATCGACGGCGTATTCGGCGATATTTCGATGCTTACGTCCGTTTATCCTACGGACATAGAGAGCTTCACTATCCTGAAGGATGCTTCCGAAACGGCGCAGTACGGTTCGCGGGGTGCATCCGGCGTCATCGAGATTACGACCAAGAAAGGAGTGAAGGGTAAAACGAGGGTAAGCTATAACGGCAGTTTCGGCGTGGCATCTGTCTATAAGAGCCTGAAAATGCTGTCGGCGGATGAATTCCGCAAGGTGGCGGAGCGGACGGGCGTTTCCATTATCGACAAGGGGAACAATACCGACTTCCGGAAAGAGATACAGCAGACGGGATTCCAACAAGACCATCATATCGCTTTTTACGGCGGACGGGATGAGTCGAGCTATCGTGTGTCATTGGGCTATATGAGCCGGGAAGGGGTGATTGTCAACGAAAACATGAGGAATTTTACATCGAACATGAACATGACGCAGAGCCTGTTCGACGGTTTCATCCGGTGCGATGTCGGCATGTTCGGTTCGGTGCAGAACAACCGCAATCTGGTGGACGAGCAAAAGACTTTCTATTCGGCGGCTGCCTTTAACCCGACCTTTCCCAATCATAAAAACGGGGACGGCTCTTGGGACGGCGTGACGAACGCCAGCCAGATAACCAATCCGCTGGCATGGATGGAAGTGAAGGATAAAGAGTCCGTTTCGCGTATCAGCACGCATGCCAAGCTGTTGCTGAACTTCACGCCTGACCTGAAGATGCGGCTGTTCGGTTCGTACTCGTATAATATGGTGGAGAACTCCCAATATCTGCCTACCGGCGTATGGGCGCACGGACAGGCGTATAGAGGCGTGCGCAAGTCGGAGTCGTTGGTGGGCAATGCCATGCTGACCTACCGGAAGCGCTTGAAGCGTCACTTCATTGATGCGTTGGCGCTGGCGGAAGTGCAGGAAGAGAAGTTTTCCGGCTTCTATACGACGGTCACCAATTTCAGTTCCGATTTATTCGGCTTTGATAATTTGCAGGCGGGCGCGCTGCGCCCGTGGGAAGGGACGAACTCTTATTACGAGCGTACCCGTTTGCTTTCTTTCATGGGACGTGCCAACTACACCTATGCCGACCGCTATGTGCTGACGGTGAATGCCCGTGCGGACGCCTCTTCCAAATTCGGCGACAATCATAAATGGGGCTTTTTCCCTTCGGTATCGGCGGCCTGGAATGTGACGGAAGAGGACTTCATGAAACGGTTTCCGCTGGTCAATAATCTGAAAGTACGTGTGGGCTACGGTCTGGCGGGTAATCAGAGCGGGATAAACTCGTACACGACCTTGCGTCTGGCGCAGCCCAACGGGGTAGTACCTGTGGGCAGCGCTCCTGTGGTGTCCTTGAGCGAATTGAGAAATACGAATCCCGATTTGAAATGGGAAGTGAAGCATAACTTCAATGCCGGTTTTGATTTGGCGCTGTTTGCCAACCGGCTGCTGTTCTCGGTGAATTATTACCTCTCCAAGACTACCGACATGCTGTATATGTATAATGTCAGCGTGCCGCCGTTTACTTATAATACGTTGGTGGCAAATATCGGCTCGATGCGCAACAGCGGCGTAGAAATCGCGGTAGGGGTTACTCCCCTGAAAACGAAAGATATGGAGCTGAACATTAATGCGAACGTGTCTTTCCAACAGAACAAACTGCTTTCGTTGAGCGGCGTTTACAATGGCGAACGCATTGCGGCCGCCGAATACAAGAGCATCTCCAGCCTGGACGGCGCGGGTTTTCATGGCGGGTATAATCATATAGCTTACCAGATTGTGGGGCAACCGCTCGGCGTGTTCTATCTTCCTCATAGCACGGGGCTGGTGTCGGACGGAAACGGCGGATATAAATACGGTGTAGCCGATTTGAACGGAAACGGTATCAGTCTGGAAGACGGCGAAGACCGCTACATTGCCGGGCAGGCTGTACCCAAAGCAACGGTAGGCTCCAATATCAGTTTCCGCTACAAGGATTTCGATTTGTCGGTACAGATAAACGGGGCGTTCGGGCATAAGATATACAACGGCACTTCACTTACGTATATGAATATGGGTATCTTTCCCGACTATAACGTGATGAAAGGCGCTCCGCAAGTCAATATCAAAGACCAGACCGCAACCGACTATTGGCTGGAAAGGGGCGATTATGTGAACTTCGACTATGTAACGGCAGGCTGGAATGTTCCGTTGCGGGGTACGAAGAGGTATGTTCAGAACTTGCGTCTGACCTTTACGGTGAACAACCTTGCCACCATCACCGGCTATTCGGGGCTTTCGCCGATGATAAACAGCGCTACGGTGAACGGCACTTTGGGATTGGACGACAAACGGAACTATCCGCTGGCCCGAACCTATACATTGGGATTGAGTATTAATTTCTAAAGGAATAAGGATATGAAGAAGTATCGTATAGTATATTGGTTGGCGGCGGTGTGCTGTCTGCCTTTGTTTACTGCCTGTAACGGCTTTTTGCGTGAAGACCCTCGCGACGGAACAGACCATGCGGATGCGTACCGTACGCTGTCGGACGTATATCTCAATGCGGTGGCGTCTCTGTATAACTACGTGGGCGGTTATGCCGACAGTCAGGGATTGCAAGGTACGGGACGGGGTATTTACGACCTGAATACGTTTACCACCGATGAGGCCATCATGCCCACCAGGGGCGGTGATTGGTATGACGGCGGCTTCTGGCAGGGATTGTATCTGCATAAGTGGGGAGTGAGCAATGATGCCGTTCAGGCTACGTGGGAGTATTTGTATAAAGTGGTGATGCTGAGCAATAAGTCGGTAGAGCAAATCCAAAAGTTCAGGGAAACTCACGATGACCCCGAACTGCCGGCCTATTTGGCTGAGGTGCGTGCTATGCGTGCCATGTACTATTATTATCTGCTGGATTTATTCGGCAGAGTGCCGCTCGTACTCTCTTCTTCCGCATCTATGAGCGATATTGTGCAGAGTGAACGGAAAACGGTTTTCGATTTTGTTGTGAAAGAACTGCAGGAAGCGGCTCCGCTATTGGCGGAAAGCCGCAGTAACCGGCCGGGTGACTATTACGGACGCATCACCCGTCCGGTAGCTTATTTCTTGCTTGCCAAGCTGGCTCTTAACGCGGAAGTTTATACGGATAATGACTGGACGGACGGTGTGCGTCCCGACGGCGGAACTATAAGCTTTACCATAGACGGGCGGCAACAGAATGCGTGGCAGGCGACAGTGACTTATTGCGACCGGATTACTGCGATGGGGTATGCGCTGGAACCCCTGTACGAAACGAATTTCGCCGTATATAATGAATCCTCGGTAGAGAATATCTTCACTATTCCGATGAACAAGACTTTATATACCAATCAGATGCAGTATCTGTTTCGTTCGCGGCACTATAATCATGCCAAAGCTTACGGGCTGAGCGGCGAGAACGGGTCGAGCGCTACGAAAGACGCGTTACGTGTGTTCGGGTACGATACGGCCGAGGTAGATCCTCGTTTTGATAAGTGTTATTTTGCCGGTGTGATGTACGATTTGAAAGGGGAGTTAATCAGGCTGGACGATGGAACCGTATTGGAGTATCATCCTTGGGAAGTGGCGGTGGATATATCGGATATGCCTTATGAAAAAACGGCAGGCGCACGCATGAAGAAATATGCCATTGATACGGACGCAACCAAGGACGGTAAATTAATGGAGAACGATATTGTTCTGTTCCGTTATGCAGATGTGCTGTTGATGAAGAGTGAAGCGAAAGTTCGCAACGAGGAAAACGGGGATGCGGAATTGGCGCAGGTACGCAGCCGAGTGGGAGCTGTTGCGCGTCCGGCAACATTGGAGAACCTGCTGGACGAAAGATTATTGGAGTTTGCATGGGAAGGATGGCGACGGCAGGATCTTGTGCGTTTCGGACGATTTACCCATGCGTACAGCGACCGTCCGCAACTGGCGGGCGAGGAGAGTGGATACACCACCGTGTTTCCTATTCCGGGCAATGTGCTGAAAATGAATAAGAGGTTGCGGCAGAATAAGGGGTATTTAATGAGTGATTAGGGGTTAGTGATTAGGGGTGAATGTTAATGAATTATGATTGGTGATGGATGACCGGTGATTAAATTGGGTAATAATCGGTGATTTGAGGGTAATGGTGCGGAAATAAAGAAAAAGTAGTATATTTGTTTTATGAGACTGGAAATATCAGATTGGAAAACTGTTCCCTATGCCGCAGCATGGGACAGACAGACGGAGTGTTTCGATACGCTTGTACAAGCCAAACAAGCAGGTGGGGAGTATGTAAATCATATTGTTCTCTGTGAGCATCCGCATGTATATACGTTGGGACGCAGTGGCAAGGAAGGAAATATGTTGCTGAGTGAAGAACAGTTGCATAAAATAGGGGCGTCGCTGTATCATATAGACCGGGGTGGTGATATTACCTATCATGGGCCGGGACAACTTGTTTGTTATCCTATCTTGAATCTGGAAGAGTTCTCTTTGGGCTTGAAAGAATATGTGCATTTGCTGGAAGAAGCCGTAATTCGTGTTTGCGCTTCTTACGGGATAACTGCCGGACGCGTGGAGAAAGCTACCGGCGTATGGTTGGATGGAGATTCACCACGTGCCCGTAAAATCTGCGCTATCGGTGTACGTAGCAGCCATTATGTTACGATGCATGGTCTGGCGCTCAATGTCAATACGGATTTACGCTATTTCAGCTATATCAATCCTTGCGGGTTTATAGATAAAGGGGTGACTTCGCTCCAAAAAGAATTGGGACGGGAAGTGCCGATGGATGAGGTGAAAGAACTGCTTTGCCGTGAGTTGAGAGGTATGCTTGGAGATAGGCAATAGAGAATATATTCTTTTTATATCATGAGGGTGTCAATCGGAGTTGCAGCATCCTTGTTTCTTTGATGTTAATATACAGGCGCACTGATGTTAACTTATAGCTTCTGATGATGTTAACTTATTGTGCATAGTGATGTTAACTTGCTATTTCCCATGATGTTAACTTCGGTGGGAGTTGTCTTGTTTTTACTTTGTGGATACAAAAAGGAATGGGGAAGAGTATGCCTGAAAGTGTTTTTTAGACGTTCGTTTAATAAACACTTTTCAAATGCAAATCGCATCCAGTAGAAATATATGGAAATAAGTAAAGATTAACAGAGGTTATTATAATGGTTTATTTGTTGACATACAGACTATTATATACTCTATTGACTATAAACTTCAAAGAATTTCTATCAAACATTTTGCCAATACAAAAAACTGCCATATCTTTGCGTTTATCAAACGAACGTCTAAAAAACATATTCGTTTTTAAATCATTCGTTTACAGCTTTTTGAAAGCTTATTGATCACATAACTGTTTCAACGTTCTCTTTCTGTGATAGTGGGGAGCTTTGGGATAATATGGATGCAGACTAAACTATTGACTATAATTGCATTACATGAATTGACCGGAAAGAGTTATCTTATCCCGGTGTCCCCAAAGAATACCCTTTTCACAAGGTTTTATTTCCCTCGAACTCTTACAATTCATACTTTGTAATGCCCGGCTTATCGGAAAAGATTAAATCTGAATCGCAGCACACCCCCGCTTGTCAACAGAACAAAGATTGCCAATTACATTGGTATGCTGTCCGTGTGACGTACAGTCGCGAATTGTCTTTAAAGGACTATCTCGACAAGGAAAATATAGAGAATTTCATTCCTATGCACTACGAATATATCATCAGGAATGAACGCCGTGTCCGCAAACTCGTTCCCGCCATACACAATTTGGTATTTGTCCGTTCCACCCGTGCGTGTATTGATGAAATCAAAAACAATCCGGCTCTGAATATCCCCGTCCGCTACATCATGAATCGCGAAACCCGCCAGCCGGTTATCATTCCGGATGCGCAGATGCGTAGTTTCATATTGGTTGCAGGTACGTACGATGAGGCTGTTATCTATGTGGAACCGGAAGAACTGAAATTAGTAAAGGGTACCAAAGTACGTATTACAGGCGGGGTGTTTGAAGGAGCTGTCGGCGAATTTGTCCGTTTGCGCCACGACCGCCGTGTAGTGGTGAATATAGAGGGTGTCATGGCAGTTGCCACTACATTTATCCACTCTTCACTTATAGAACCGATAGATAGAAACTGAAATATTTGTAACTCAATAACTTCTATATTTTAGATAAAATGAACGATCACGTTTCATCCTTGTATGCCCTTGCCCATGAGCTTCTGAATCTGGGTATGGACGGCAGTCCTATTTACAGCGACCACTTCGCCCGTCTGAATCGCGAAGTTTATGAACAAGCGCTCAATCTGTACAACGCTCCGGAAGGTAACACACCGGAAGAAGAAGCCGAGCTTTGTCTTTCTATTCTTCTGGCCTTGAATGCAACTTTTTATGACAATGGCCGAAAGCAGCAATTCATTCAGCATCTTCTCGACCGTTGTTGGAATGTTCTTGACAAACTTCCGGCTTCGCTTCTGAAAGTTCGTCTTCTTACCTGTTGCTATGGGGAAGTATATGATGAGAAACTCGCCAGCGAGGCACACTCCATTATTGACACTTGGGATGCGTCTTCTTTAACTCCGGAACAGACGGAAATCATCGGTGAGTTAAAGAATATGGAAGAAAATCAATACCCTTTCGAGATTGTAGATTAATTCCGCCTAACAGTCTTTCCCCCTCTCTCGGTCACTAAGCGTTTAAGTTTTCAGCTATCAATCGCTAATCACTAAACAACAATTATCATAGTGAACTTCTTTTTTATCATTCTGACCTTTCTGATATCGGCGTTTATCGCCCGTATCCTGATACCCCGTATCTTGTTGATATCCCTGCGCAAGAAACTTTTTGACATTCCGGATAATCGCAAGATACATAAAAGAGCTATACCCCGTCTGGGTGGCGTATCTTTCTTTCCAACCACCTTATTCTCTTTTTGTCTTGTCTATGCTTTCCGTTTGTTGGGTGGTGACAGTGTTTCAACAGTCTATGCAAGCTATCTGCTGCCGGAGTTATTGTTATTTGCCTGCGGTATGACCTTGCTTTATCTGACGGGTATCGCCGACGATCTTGTCGGTGTCCGTTATCGCCAGAAGTTTGTTATCCAAATCTTCTGTGCCTGCCTTTTCCCTTTATCGGGAATTTGGATAAACGATTTATACGGCTTGTTCGGTATACACGAGCTATCGGCTTATATCGGTATGCCCTTCACCGTTCTGATTATAGTATTCATTACCAATGCCATCAATCTGATAGACGGGATTGACGGTCTTGCTTCCGGTTTAAGCAGTGTGGCGTTATTGATTTTTACTTTCTTGTTCATAAATAAGGGATTGTGGAGTTATGCCATGCTTGCCGCAGGTACTTTCGGCGTGCTTGTACCGTTCTTTTATTACAACGTATTCGGTAGCGTGGAGCGTGCCCGCAAGATTTTCATGGGTGATACGGGGAGTCTTACTTTAGGTTATACGCTCAGTTTCCTTGCCATAAAATACAGCCAGCACAATACGGATATAATGCCGTATACCGCAGGCGCTTTTATCATAGCTTTCAGCACCATGATAATTCCCGCATTCGATGTTGTCCGTGTTGTTTTAGTCCGTATTCGTGAGGGACACAGCCCTTTTGAACCGGATAAGAATCATATCCACCATAAATTGCTGGCGGTAGGATTGTCGCCGAGAAAGGCAATGCTGAGCTTGCTTTTCATGTCTTGTGCTTTTAGTGCAGCCAATATTTTACTGGTGCCTTATGTAAATAATACGATGATGCTGATAGCTGATATCACGCTTTGGGTAGGGCTGAATCTGTGGTGGGATTATTTGAGGGATAAATGTTTAGGAAAATAATTCTTGATTTTAATTTGATTGTAGAAAACCGTGCTTAGACGTTACCTTTCCCGTTCTCCTCTTTATGTTTTGGCCTTGTATGCCAGTATTTTGATATTTCTGGTTTATACCTGTGCCTATGCCTTTCGCAAACCTTTCACAGTCGGTCTGTATTCCGGTGAAACATTGTGGGGCTTTGACATCAAGATTCTTTATGTCCTTTTCGAGATAATTGGTTATGCACTGTCCAAGTTCATAGGCGTTCGTCTGCTTCCCGGAATGAAGTCCCACCAGCGCATTTATTATATCATCGGTATGATGAGCTTTTCCGAGCTTGCGCTTTTGGGTTTTGCCGTTTTGCCTCCGTATCTGAAAGTTTTTTCGATTTTTCTGAGCGGCCTTCCCCTCGGTATGGTTTGGGGTGTTCTGTTCAGTTACATTGAGGGTCGACGTATCAGTGAGGTGCTGAATGTGGGCTTGAGTGTCGCGTTGATTATCTCTTCGGGTCTTGTCAAGACTATGGGGCAGTTCATCCTCGACGCTTTTCCCGTCACCGAGTATTGGATGCCTTTTGTAACCGGTGCTGTCTGCTTTCCGTTCATGCTTCTGTGTGTCTACCTTTTGAATCAGGTACCCGCTCCCACTGCAATGGATATCAAGCTCCGCTCGCAACGTCTTCCTATGAACGGTGCGGAACGTCGTCTTTTTCTCCGTCGTTTTTTCGGTGGTATCTGCCTTCTGATTCTTTTTTACGGTGCGCTGACGGTCTTTCGTGAACTTCGTGATTCTTTCGCTGCCGACATTTGGAGTGAGCTTCATGTGAACGGTGCTTTCGTTTTTACCCAGACAGAGATTCCCATAGCCTTTTTTGTGCTTCTGCTCATGTCGCTCATAGTCTTTGTCCGCAATAACAGGCTTGCCCTGAATATCATCTATGTGATAACCTTGCTTGGGGGGGTATTGATGATATTTGCCACCCTGCTTTATGTTTGGGGATACATATCTTCCATTCCCTGGATGATCCTTACCGGCTTGGGACTTTATATGGGATATATCCCCTTTACTTATCTGGTCGAACGGTTGATTGCTTCCTTGAAAGTGGTAAGTACCACCGTCTTCCTGATATACCTTGCCGATTCTTTCGGCTATCTGGGTACTACCGTGGTTTTTCTGGTGAAGAATTTCAGTGATTGGGACGTGTCCTGGACTTCGATGGTTATCCGTACCTCTATCGTTGTAGGTGCCATATCTGTCCTGACCATCATTCTGATTTACCGTTATTTCCGTAAACAACTCAATTCTATAGACCTGACACCTCATACAAATGATTAAGACGGCAATGATAATGGCCGCGGGCATGGGTACCCGCTTTGGTCACTATACCGACCTTGTTCCCAAAGGTTTTGTTTCCATCGGCGATAAACCGATGATATTACGTAGTATAGAAGTTCTTCTTTCTTGCGGAATCACCCGTATTGTTATCGGTACGGGATATCGATGTGAGGTATACGAGGAGCTGAAGAAGGATTATCCGATGATAGAAACCTGTTTCAGTCCTCTTTATGCTGAAACGAACAGCATGTATACGCTTTATAATACGCGTGAGGTTTTAGGTGACGATGATTTTCTGTTACTTGAATCCGATCTGATATTTGAACCGAAGACGATCCGCAGTCTGCTTGACTGTGCATTTTCAGATGTGATGCTGATAACTCCTGTAACCAAGTTTCAGGACCAGTATTATGTGGAATACGATTCGGAGCATACTCTCACCAACTGTTCTGTCAATAAAGATGATGTTGATGTGAAAGGTGAGCTTGTGGGTATTCATAAGCTATCCCATGCTTTCTATGACAAGATGTGCAGGGATTACGAGGTCATCCTTTCCGAACAGCCCAAACTGGGTTATGAATACGAACTTCTTCGTATGTCACGTTCCGTATCTCCTGTTTATGTATTGAATGTTTCCGGTTTGAAGTGGTATGAGATAGATGACGAGAGCGACCTTCTTTATGCGGAACAGTATATTCTTCCTTATTGTCAATAACATCATAATATAAACTTTTCATATGTATTATTTAAATGAGCATTTAGCCAGTCTAAACCGCATTTTTGATCAGAACTCGCGTGAAGGTTATATCCGGATGGATCTGAATGAAAATCCGGGTGGCTTGTCTGGTGAGTTTATTCATAAAGTATTGTCAACCGTAACTCCGGAACTGGTATCAAAATATCCGGAGCAGCTTGCTTTTACCCAAAAACTAGGAAAGTTTATTGGAGCGGAAGTATCGCAAATATGTTTGACGAACGGGTCAGCAGAGGCCGTACGATATGTGATTGAAGCGTATTCCCGTCCTGGGGGTAAAATCGTGTCGGTATCTCCCTCATATGCCATGTACGAAGTATATGCGAATATGTATGGCAGACAACATGTCCCCGTACATTATAACGAAGACCTTACATTTGATGTAGATAATATAATCGAACAGATAAAACCGGATGTCGATTTGTTGATTGTACTTAATCCGAACAATCCGGTCGGAGATGTATATACGACAGAGGAAATGGATAGGATCATAGCTGCTGCCAAAGTTAATGAGGTGACGGTTTTAATTGATGAAGCTTATCATTATTTCTATCCTCATTCTTTTATCGGGTATGCTTTGAACAATAATAACGTGTTTGTGACGCGTACTTTCTCTAAATTGTTTTCTTTGGCTGGTTGTCGGTTAGGTTATGTTGTGGGGCAGGCGGATGGTGTGACATATATACAGAAACTGTGTACTCCTCACAATATAAACGCATTCAGTATGAAGTTTGCCGAATGCATCATTGAAGAACCCGGTATGGTAGGTGCTTTGATAGCAAAGCAACTTGAAGGTAAGAATTTCCTTATCAGCGAATTGCGGAAGAGGAATTACGAAGTCAATGCCAAAGAGGGTAACTTTATCTTTATCAAACCCAAAACCGATGCCGATGAATTGGTATCCCGGATGAAAAAAGAAAAAAAAATTCTGATAAAATCATATAATGGGATAGGTGTTTTGGGTAAATGTCTAAGAGTTTCAACCGGTGAAACGGAAATAATGCGAAAATTCCTTTCCGCTATAGACGAATTGGATAACTAACAGTGCTTTGTTATGATTAAAGTTATAACGTATGGCACCTATGATCTGTTGCATCAAGGACATATCAATCTGCTCCGGCGTGCCAAAGCTTTGGGCGATTATCTGATAGTAGGGGTAACTACCGATAATTTTGATTTGGATCGCGGCAAGCTGAATGTACGCAACAATGTAATGGAGCGTATTGAAAATGTGCGTAAAACCGGGCTTGCCGATGAGATAATCATAGAGGAATATCTTGGTCAAAAGATTGACGACATACAGAGATATAATGTTGACATATTTGCCATAGGCTCGGATTGGGAAGGACATTTTGATTATCTAAAGGAATACTGCGAGGTTGTGTATCTGGAGAGAACAGAGGGTATTTCAAGTACCCTGCTTCGTAATGAAGATACTGTCCGCCTGGGTATTATCGGTACAGGTCGTATCGCTAACCGTTTTTTCCCGGAGGTACAACATGTAAACGGTGTTCGGGTTACGGCAGTTTACAATCCTGCCAATCCGACGGAAGCCGATGCATTTGCCGATACATATTCCATACCGGTTTCCACTGTTGAACCGGAAGAGTTTCTGAATAGTGTCGATGCCGTTTATGTGGCTTCTCCTCACCTGACGCATTATTCTTATGTGAAATGGCTGTTGGAGAATGATAAGCATGTCTTATGTGAAACGCCGTTAACTTTAGTCTCAACAGAAGCTGTTTCTCTCATAGAACTCGCGCGTGAACGGCATCTTACATTGATGGAAGCAAACAAGACGGCCCATTTTCCGGCTTTTAATCATTTGATAAGCCTGATAAAATCCGGTCTGATAGGTACGATTGTTGATATTGACGCTTCCCTGTCTACACTCCGGCAGGAGGGGCTTCGTGAAATGGACCCTTCTCAAGCCGGAGGAAGTGTGACGGAGAATATCTCCTTTGTTTTATTGCCGATATTTAAATTTCTTGGTACCGGCTATAAGGATCTCATGTTCTTTTCCTCATTCAGAGGTGGTGTTGATATTTACACCAAAGGGATTTTGCAGTACTCTTCTGCCGTGGCTTCGTTTAAGATAGGGTTAGGAGTGAAGACGGAAGGCAATCTGGTTATTTCCGGTACCCGCGGTTACGCTTATGTTCCGGCTCCCTGGTGGAAAACTGATTATTTCGAGCTCCGCTATGAGGATATAAATATGAACAGAAAGTATTTCTATTCATATGCGGGTGAGGGGCTTCGTTATGAGCTGCAGGAGTTCATATCTTGCATAAACAAGCGTATTCTTACTTCTCACAGATTGACAACATCTGAAATGGTAGCCAGTGCAGGTGTAATTGAACATTTCCGTAAAGGAGAACATATAACATTACTTTGATAGAAAGTTTGAAGGTGGTACTACATTACACAGCGGTTGATTTAACAAAGTTTATAGCAAGTATTTTCATTGTAGGACTACATTCTCATGTACTTGCTTCATACGGTGGAACTGCAGATTATATATATCAAGTATTTTCACGTTTCGCAGTACCTTTCTTCTTTATATCAAGTAGTTTTTTTCTGTATCAGAAGAGTAACATGCAAGATTCCAACAAAGTTATCTTTCAGTATGCCAAAAGAATACTGAAGATGTATTTGTTTTGGTTTATTGTCTACATACCATTGATTTTCTATTTAAGAATTTATCCGTTAATAATTGAAAATTGTGATTCTTTGTATATCTTAAGAAGTTTTATTAGAGATTTGCTTTTTAGTTCTACTTTTCCTGGTTCTTGGTATTTGATTGCTTCTGTTTGGTGTGCTTTCATATTGCATTATCTGTCCAAATATATTTCTTTAAAACTCATTCTGGGAATATCGTTATTATTATATCTGTTACCTCTTATGTCTTCGGCATATTATGGGATAGTTACCCGAAATGACTTTATCTATAAGTTTATACTGTTTTATGAGGATAATTTTTCCATAGCTTATTTTAGTTATCCGGCGGGACTTTTGTATTTTGCCATAGGAAAATTTATATCGGTAAAACAAGAACAGATTGTCTGTATAGGTACATCTTTTTATGTAAAAGCTGTATGTTTGTCATTATTGGCAGCTTTTATAGAAATGGGAATATTAGGCTATTTTCGTATTGTACGGTCTTCCGATGTATTTATCTCTTTAATACCACTTAGCCTTTTCTTATTTTTGTTAGTTTTGAGTTTAAACTTAAACTTGCCCAAAGCAACAGCTGTAACTCTGAGGAAAGCGAGTACAATTATCTATCTCTCACATTTTATGTATGTATATGTATATGAGATTTTTCTTACCGAATTGCAGTTGAATTCTATATTACGGTATATTCTAACTCTTGTATTTTGTTTTATCACAATTGCCTTTATCAATTATAATGAAAAGCGATACTCGTTTTTACGATATGCTTATTAATATATGACTGAAAACTTAAGAAAAAAAACGGTATCAGGGGTCTTTTGGAGTGCAATTGAACGTTTCTCTTTACAAGGAGTCCAGTTTATTATCAATATCATAATGGCACGTCTGCTTTTACCTTCCGATTATGGTATAATTGGAATGCTGGCTGTTTTTCTTTTAATATCTCAAACATTTATAGACGGAGGATTTGCCAATGCTTTGATACAACGAAAAGACAGAACGGAAACAGACTTTTCGACAGTATTTTATTTCAATATATTTATTGCTGTTCTATTTTACATTCTGATATTCTTTTCGGCTCCTCTGATAGCTGTTTTTTATAATATGCCTGGTTTGGAGGATGTGGCACGGATAATTGCATTAAGTTTAATCATATCGTCTTTATCCACTGTCCATAAAACCAAACTGACTATTGATATTGATTTCAAGACCCAGTCTAAAATATCTTTTACCGCTGCACTTATATCAGGTCTTATAGGTATTTGGATGGCATATAAGGATTTCGGTGTTTGGGCATTGGTTACTCAAACACTCATAAACTCTGTTTTGCAGACGACCCTTTATTATTGGTTGTCACATTGGTTCCCACTGAAAATTTTCTCTTGGCATTCTTTTAAAACTCTTTTTGCTTTTGGTTCCAAATTGTTGGTGTCAAGTTTGATACATACAGTTTATTATAATTTGTATTCCATTATAATTGGAAAGAAGTTCTCAGCTGCTGATTTGGGGTATTATACACGAGCAGAGCAGTTTGCAACGTTTCCGTCCTCTAATGTGAATTCAATAATATCTCGTGTAACTTTTCCTATATTAAGCGGTATTCAGGATGATGATGAAAGGTTGGCACTGGCATACAGAAAATATATCCGACTGGCTTCTTTTATTATATTTCCTTTAATGATAGGTTTGGCTGTATTGGCTAAGCCCTTGATTATATTGTTGTTGACGGAAAAATGGCTTGGTGTCGTTATTTTATTGCAAATATTGTGCCTAGATTGGATGTTAGACCATTTGAGTATTATTAATTTGAATTTATTATATGTGAAAGGACGTTCTGATTGGGCATTACGTTTGGAAATTGTAAAAAAAATAATAGCGACTATAATACTTTTTTCTTCTATACCTTTTGGCATTGTTGGAATGTGTTGGGGGCGGGTTTTATACTCTATTATTGCAACGTATCTGAATTCTTATTATACAAAATCGTTAATTGGGCTTAGTTTGGGAGAACAAATAAAAGATATTTTCCCGTCATTGATTATATCTGTTTTAATGGGGGGAGTGGTTTATGGCAGTACTGTATTGCTTTCGAGTGTCGTATTGCAATTGTTTGTAGGATTTTGCATAGGTGCAAGTATCTATCTTATCATGTCGCGACTTTGTAAAATAGACTCATTGCATGAATTACTTTTACTTGTAAGAAATAAATAATGGAAACTCAAGAGGAATTACGTGAAAAATATAACCCGGATGGCTCAGATCTGCGGCGTATGCAGATACGTATGTTGGATATCCTGACTGAAATAGAAAAGATATGTAAGAAACATAATATCCCGTATTGGTTGTCTGATGGTTCGTTGTTAGGTTGCGTTAGGCATGGTGGCTTTATTCCATGGGATGACGATTTGGATATACAGATGCTGAAGAAAGATTATATACATTTTTGTTCAGTGGTGAATGAAGAATTACCAGATAATTTGGCTTTTCAAAGTTCGGATACTGACGAAGGTTTTTTCCTTGCTTTTGCAAAAGTACGTGATTTGAACTCTCGAATATACGAGCTTTCTTTTTTTGATAATTATTATAAATATCATGGTGCATTTGTAGATATTTTCCCTATGGATGAGTGTAGTGCTTTTTGGCAAAAAATTTCAACTTGGCTACAATGGCGTTTTTTATTTACTCCATTGCAAAATTCTAAGGGAAAACTGAAAGGGATTAAAGTACGACGTTTGATTTTGAATTTCATATATAAATGCTTTCATATATCGGATGTGATATTCCGTGTTAAGAAAATAGGTTATCCTTACGGTTCTACATTTACTTCTCGTTACCAAAAAGAAACTATATTTCCGTTGTCGTCTGGAATTTTTGAGGGAAGAAGATTCCCTATTCCCGGTGATACGGATAACTATCTTAAGTGTCTATACGGAGAGGATTATATGAGTTTACCTTCAGAAAGTGAAAGGGAATGGCATATATCTAAAGTTGAGTTTAAATAATTCTGGATATTATTATATTAGAATTTATATGCTACTATAGATGGAATGTGATATTTTTACTTTAACTCTATATATGGCTCTTCCATTATTGGCACTAATGTTTGGAAGATGGGCGCAACGTGCCAAAGTCTTGGTAATTGTTACTCCAGAAAAGGTGTATAGGCCGAGTAAGCATATTAACTACTTTTGGTATTTGAACTTATTTGTTGTGCTATTTATTCTTTTGGCATTGAGAGATGTCGGTACAGATCTCCCTGTGTATAAAGAAATATTTCAATATTCAAATACGGATTATGCAGAGAGTTACGGGATTGAACCTGGTTTCTTGTTTTTAAATAAGGTGCTACGCTTCTGTACTTCCAATGAGAATGTTGCCATTCTGTTATTTTCTTTCTTATCTATATATTTCATCTATAAAATAGTAGAGTATTATGCAGATGAAATAGACTTATCATTGGCTTTGTTCAGTTTTGTTTCCATGTTTTATTTTCAGAGTTTCAGTCTGCTGAGAATATATTTGGTTACATACTTTTTATGTTATACATTTAAGTTTATGATGAATGGGGATGTGAAAAAGTACATTTTGTGTATTTTTTTAAGTGTCTTGTTTCATTATTCTGCCCTTTTGATGTTGTTGCCCGTCTTGTTTTATATTATATATCATCGGAGCAGAAAGTTATTTCTTTTGGGGATATTTTTTTTATTGGTAGGCTTTTCTGTTTCATTACAATATCTGTCTTTATTAAATGTATTTGAACGTTATTCCACTTATGCGGAAGGTGAGGTGGAAAATGGAGTGGGATTTGGACAGGTATTAAATCATTTACCTCTTTTTCTACTATATGTTTATTTACGGATAAAGAGGTACAAATCTTCTGTACTGGATTTATTTTTAGTATATTCTCTTTTTTCTTTTTTTTATGGGATGATGGGGTATAAGGTTTTTGTAATTGGACGACTTTCCATTTATTTCATAGCCATTTATGTCATTCTTATTCCTTGGCTGATGAAGTTGCTTAAAAAAGATAGTGATAAAATGTATTATGCAATTAAAATATCATATATCATTTATATGTTTTTTAGATGTTATATGTATTTTAAAGAATATTCACTCTTAGATTCTATAATGCCTTATAAATTTATTGAAACTTTATGATAGAGGTTATTCATTCTGTGTCTATAATGAATAGGGCAGGGCAGGAAACTTTGTTGATGAACATTATGAGAAATATAGATTTGACTAAAGTTCATTTCTCTTTTTTATGCTCTGTTGATGGAGAAGGTGATTATGATGAGGAAATTAGGCGGTTAGGAGGAAGTATATATGATTTGGGTCAATGTTGTTTACACAGAGTTAAGTACCTTAACTATCTTGGAGATATTTATGTGATTTATCGTTTTTTTTCTTTACACCGTTGTCAGTTTCAAATATTTCAGATACATAATTATCACTCGTTTAATGCTTTCCTGCAAGTATTGGGAGCCAAATTGGCTAGGGTACCAAAGATTATAGTGCATAGTCATAATTCTAATGCTTTGCATCCGTTTTTGCATTCTATTTTCAGAAAGATACTCAATAGAATGAACATTGAGTGTTTTGCCTGTTCTCACCTCGCCGCCGAATGGATGTTTGGTAATAAAGGTGATAAAGCCTATATTGTCAAAAATGGAATAATGGTGAATGATTATGTATTTGATAACCAAAGACGTGATAGATTGAGACGCCAGTTGGGATTTCAAGAAGGGCAACTGATTGTAGGACATATCGGACGTTTCAATTATCAAAAAAACCATATGTTTTTATTGGATATATTTAAAAATATCCACTTGCAAGATTTCGAGGCTAAACTCATATTGGTTGGTTGTGGAGAATTAGAAAATTCTATTAAACAACGGATAAAGGAGCTTGGATTAGAGCATGCCGTTGTTCTGCTGGGAATAAGAAATGATATTCCGGATTTATTATGTGCTTTTGATGTATTTCTGTTTCCTTCCCTATTTGAAGGATTGAGCGTAGTTTTAGTGGAAGCACAAACAACCGGACTGCCATGTATTATCTCCGATACCAATTCGAAAGAAGTAAAGCTGACTGATAATATTCATATGCTTTCTTTAAAAGCTCCGGTGGAAGAATGGGCAGATGCTGTTTTAAAGTATAGAAATATGCAACGACACAATAATGCTGATATAATACGTAAGCAAGGATATGACATTAAAGATACAGCTCGCATATTGTGTCAGAAGTATGAAAACATTATAAATGAATAGTTCTAGTGAAACATATTTTGTTTATTTGTCACACAATTTCTACAGGTGGAGGATCGGAGAAAGTATTATCAATGCTGATTAACGAACTTTCCCAATATTATAATATTACGCTGATAGAGCGCTTGGAAGATGTAAAACAGCCTGCTTCTTTACCTGCCGAGGTCAATAGATTGAGGTCTATGTCATTTACAGACGCGTGTTTGAAGTCTTTAGGGAAGAACTGTGCCGTAGGGCGGATATGGCGTTTTCTGCTTTCTGTTTTTATAATGATTATACCAAGTATGGTTTACCGAAAATATATTAAGGGTTCATATGACTATGAAATATCTTTCAATTATCTTTATTCTTCGGCTTTAGTTGCTAATAGTCGAAATCGGAATTCTAAAAAAATTATGTGGATACATGGCAGTATTGAAGATTTGGAGTATACCCAATATCAGGGTATTGAGAAATTAAAATATTATTTTCTTTATAAAATGCAAAAGAGAGCTTTTGATAAAGCAGATAAAATCATACCAATTTCTATTAATACTTATAAGTCGATATTGGCTATTTATCCTCAATATTCTTCTAAAATAGAAATTATATACAATGGTTATAATTTTAACGAGATAAAGTTGAAATCCGAAAAGTTTCATGTTCCGCGCTCTCGAAAATTTAGGATAATTGCTGTAGGACGTCTTGATAAGAATAAAAATGTACGGTTGCAGATAGAAACTGTATGTAATTTGCTGGAACGTAATATATCGGATATAGAACTTTATATAGTAGGGCAGGGGGAAGAAAAACAGCTCTTGGAAAAGGTCGCAGGAATATATTTGAATCGAAATATTTTCTTTTTAGGCTATCAGTCCAATCCTTACCCTTATATCAAATCATCGGATGTCTTGTTGCTCACATCTTTCTCTGAAGGGTTTCCTACAGTGTTGGTGGAAGCTATGTGTTTGGGAGTTCCTATTATTACGGCTAAAGTGGGTGGGGCTGAAGAATTGGTTAAAGCAGGTTTGAATGGATGTTGCCTTGAAAATTATTCAGTGGAAGAGCTTTCAAAAAGTCTTTTGTATATATCGAATGATTTAAAAAAAATATCAAATGAAATAATACAATCAGTAGCTCCTTATACTTTAAACTCATGGACGGAAAATGTAAAGAACTTGTTGGAAAGGGTATGAATCAAGGTTATAAGATAGTTTCCTGTGCTAGTTTCGGAAGCTCTGGCTCCGGTGTTGTTACAGATTATTTATCCGAGTTTGAGTGTATTTACAATCCCGGAGATTATGAGTTTCGATTTTTGCAGGATTATGGTGGAATAACTACTTTAGAAGATTGTTTAGTGCATAGTCATCATCGTCATAATTCGGATATAGCTATTAAGTTATTTAAGAAATATGTAGATTATCAATCAGGTGATATATTTAATCGCAGATATGAACGTTTTTTTGGTGGTAAGTTTAAAGAACTTTCATATCGTTTCTTAGATGAAATTATTGATGCTGAATGGCAGGGATATTGGGAAGAATATCAGGTCCTGTCCCCCGTCATTGTCACTATTCTGAAATATAAAATTTATCCGAGATTATTGAGGCTGTTATCAGGAAATAAAGGTTATATTGCGAAATATGTACCTCGTAAGAAAATGTATTTTGCTAATCCGACTCCTGAATATTTCGTAGAGTGTGTGCAGAGGTATTTGGAAGGTTTGTTTCAGGTGGTAGATACTACGCATAAGTACAAGTATTTGTTTTTTGACCAGTTACTACCATCGGATGATATAAATAGGTATTTCAAGTATTTTAAAGACTTACATGTAATTGTAGTGGATAGAGACCCGCGAGATTATTACATTGAGAATGTGCTAAGATTTGGTGAGGGATGGGTTCCTCGTGATTTGGATAAATATATCATATTTTATAAAGGGGTACGGAAAAAATTAGTTCCTGCACTTGACAATCCTAATATTTTAAGGATTCGTTTTGAGGATACTATCTATCACTATGATGAGTTTGCAAAACAAATCAATGTTTTTTTAAATTTATCTTCGGAAGAACACACCTGTCCGTTTAAGCATTTTAATCCGGAAAAGTCTGTTCACAACACTCGGTTATGGGAAAAAATGAAAGTTTCTCCAACGATCATTTCCCGTATAGAAAATGAGTTAGGAGAGTATTGTTATCCTTTTTGATTATGCGCAGTCCTCTCGTTTCTGTAATTATACCGACATATAATTCAGCTTGTACAATAACGGAGTGTATAAATTCTGTTATCGGACAAACTTATGAGAATATAGAAATAGTAGTAGTGGATGATGGTTCGACAGATAGCACGGTAGCAATAGTTCGAGAGTTATCTTCCTTGTCTGCGAAAAAAATAAGACTTATCAAACAAAGTAATGGTGGACCTTCTTCTGCAAGAAATAAAGGTATTGAAGCAGTGGCAGGCAGTTATATTGCTTTTTTGGATTCAGATGATATGTGGTATCCAGATAAAATAGCCCGACAGGTCGATGTTTTACAAAAGAATCGTTCTGCCATGCTTGTAGGTTGTTTATATAGTATTGGTGATAAGCAGGTTTTCAGTCATTATTCATCAGAAGTAGAGAATAGGTCACTTTTCCAACTGTTATTGAAGAACTGTTTTATTACGTCTGCGGTAATGTGCAGGCGAGAGGTTTTATTTCACTATACTTTTAATGAACGGCAAAAGTATTCAGAAGATTACCGTTTATGGTTACAATTGGCTGCCAAGGGTTATACTTGTGTTTTACAAAATGAAGTTCTGACTAAGATGAATGATAAACCTATGTGGGGAGATACAGGTCTTTCTGCAAAATTATGGCTCATGGAAAAGGGGGAACTGAGTAATTATAAATTTTTGTATGATGGAGATTATATTTCATCTTTTTGTTATTTATTCGTTTCTTCTGTTTCGTTGTGCAAATACTTTAGGCGTGTGGTTTTGTCACAATATAGGAAAATATCAAATTCTGTAAGTTTTTTGTGGAGATAGGAGTCTGAGCTTATCTATAAATTGATATCATTATTATATGAAAATAGCTTTTGTCGGAAATACGGCATGGGGAATGTTTAATTTCCGTCGTCCTGTCCTTCAATATTTAGTGTCTTTAGGACATAAAATTATTGTGATTACTCCCTATGATGAAGAATTTCAGGGAAGGTTACATTCTATGGGTTGCCGTTGTATATCCGTACGTATGGAGGCAAAAGGGAGTAACCCATTGAAAGATATAAGGACTATGCTGCATATTCGAAAAAATTTAAAGGTAGAAAAAGTAGATTGTTGTTTTTTTTATACTATAAAACCTAATATTTTTGGCAGTTTCGCTGCTGCATCGTTAAATATTCCATATATAACTGTAGTAACAGGATTAGGCTATGTTTTTGGAGTAAATAATTGGATTAGCCAAATAGCCAAGAAACTTTATAAACAGGCGTTCAAGAAAGCAATGCAAATATGGTTTTTGAATAGTGATGATATTGCTGTCTTTGTTCGGGAGAAGCTTGTGAAGAAGGATCAAGTTTATTTGTTGAATGGGGAGGGGATTGATATGAGTCGTTTTGAATTGGCTCATAATGATGCATTAAATGTGTCTTTTTTATTAATAGCAAGGATGCTATGGGATAAAGGTATCGGTGAATATGTGAAAGCTGCTCGTCTTTTGAAAAGTAAATATCCGGAAGTAAGGTTTAAATTATTAGGCTTTTTAGGTGTTGATAATCCGGCTGCTATCAGTCAAGAACAAATGGACGTTTGGATAGAACAAGGAGATATTGAATATTTAGGTGGAACAGGTGATGTGCGTCCATATATTAATGAAAGTTCATGTATTGTTTTACCTTCATATCGTGAGGGAGTGCCATTTACATTATTAGAAGGAGCAGCTTCAGGTAAGCCGCTAATAGCTGCAGATTCTGTCGGTTGTAAAGAAGTTGTTGAAAATGGAGTAAATGGATATTTGTGTAAGGTTAAAGATGCAGAGGATTTAGCCCGATGTATGGAGATGATAATTTTGATGCCGTATCAAGAAAGATTGAAAATGGGATTAAAAGGACGGGAGAAAGTAAAGCGAGAATTTGAGATAAGTATTGTGATAGATAAATATTGTCAGGTCTTAAATGAAGTGCAGCTGCATTGCCGGTAATCATTATTTTGATTAAATTCTTAAATATTTTGATATGGGAAATTTTCTCTTTTTTTAATAAGTAAAAAAATCAGGTAGGCGTTCAAGGTAACTCTCAATAAACTTACTGTCAATTCAAGAATGAGCAACAACGCTGTTCAGCAATTCTTAAAAAGGGGATGATGTGAGAATCTTTCTTCTCGTACGTTGATATGGGGTGTTGTGTCGGGTTTTGGACGATGAAGAACGTGAGTTGTTACGGAGACGGCTGCACAGCATAGCGGATAAACTTTAAATCGTATCATTACAGTAAAAAATGAAAGGATAAATTTATGACTACGGATTACAAAGCACTTGACACGCAAAAAATCAGAGATTATATAGACGCCTCGGATGGGATGGTGGCTGTGGATGATATTATCCGCAATTCCGGCGCCGACAAGTTGAGGGTATATCCCGCACTGTTTGAGCTGGAACACGACGGATATATCGAGGTGGCGGAGCGGGAAGAGCTTGGAGCGCCCATCGCCATTTGCAGAAAAAGAGGCTTGATAAACGACAGGTAACAGCGGTTATTTTGTTTTAGGCGCAGCCGGAATTGCTTTGTTTAGCGGTTCCGGCTGTTTTTGTTTTATTTTCTTCTCTGATAATTCCCTGCCAACCAAAAAATCTTATTAACTTTGCGGGTCACTTTTGGAAACAATAAAAAAATAATGATATGAATATCTCTTATAATTGGTTGAAAGAGTATGTCGATTTCGATTTGACACCGGATGAAGTTGCCGCCGCGCTGACTTCCATTGGATTGGAAACAGGAAGCGTAGAAGAGGTGCAAACCATTAAAGGTGGACTGGAAGGTCTGGTCATCGGAGAAGTGCTGACATGCAAAGCTCATCCTAATTCAGACCACATGCACATCACTACCGTAAATCTGGGACAGGGCGAACCTGTGCAGATTGTATGCGGTGCGCCTAATGTGGCTGCCGGACAGAAAGTGGTAGTAGCTACTTTGGGTGCGAAACTTTACGATGGTGATGAATGTTTTACAATCAAGAAATCAAAGCTCCGCGGCGTAGAGTCCAACGGTATGATTTGCGCGGAAGATGAAATCGGTATCGGTACAGACCATGCGGGTATCATCGTATTGCCGGAAACGGCTGTGCCGGGCACGCTTGCCAAGGATTATTATAACATCAAGAGCGATTACGTGCTGGAAGTGGATATTACTCCCAACCGCGCTGATGCGTGCTCACACTACGGCGTGGCTCGCGATTTGTACGCTTATCTGGTACAGAATGGTCTGCCAGCTTCTTTGAAGAAGCCGTCTGTGGACGCTTTTGCCGTTGAGAACCACGACTTGGACATCAAGGTTACGGTGGAAAACGGCGAGGCTTGTCCGCGTTATGCCGGAGTAACCGTAAAAGGCGTAACCGTAAAGGAGAGCCCGGAATGGTTGCAAAACAAGCTCCGTATCATCGGCCTGCGTCCTATTAATAATGTGGTGGACATTACGAACTATATCGTTCATGCGTTCGGTCAGCCGCTTCATTGCTTTGATGCCGACAAGATTAAAGGCGGCGAGGTGATTGTAAAGACTATGCCCGAAGGTACTCCCTTTGTTACTTTGGACGGTGTGGAACGCAAATTGAGCGAACGCGACTTGATGATTTGCAACCGGGAAGAGGCCATGTGTATTGCCGGAGTATTCGGCGGATTGGATTCCGGTTCTACGGAAACTACGAAAGATGTATTCCTTGAAAGTGCTTATTTTCATCCTACTTGGGTGCGCAAGACCGCCCGTCGTCATGGCTTGAATACGGATGCTTCTTTCCGCTTTGAAAGAGGTATTGACCCGAACGCCACCCTTTACTGCCTGAAACTGGCGGCATTGATGGTGAAGGAACTTGCCGGCGGTACCATATCTTCCGATATAAAGGATGTATGCGCCGCTCCCGCCCAAGATTTCAGAGTGGAACTTTCTTATGAGAAGGTACATTCGCTGATTGGTAAGGCTATTCCGGTAGAAACCATAAAGAGTATCGTGGCAAGTCTGGAAATGAAGATTGTCGGTGAAACGGCCGAGGAACTGACGCTGGACGTTCCGCCTTACCGTGTGGATGTACAGCGCGACTGTGATGTAATAGAAGATATTCTTCGTATTTACGGATATAATAATGTGGAGATTCCTACGGCTTTGAAGTCCAGCCTGACAACGAAAGGCGAATGGGATAAGTCCAACAGATTGCAGAATCTGATTGCCGAGCAATTGGTAGGCTGCGGTTTCAATGAGATTTTGAATAACTCGCTGACACGCGCCGCATATTATGACGGATTGGAATCTTATCCCGCTAAAAACCTCGTAATGCTGATGAACCCGCTTAGCGCGGACTTGAACGCCATGCGCCAGTCTTTGCTCTTTGGCGGACTGGAGAGCATCTCTCACAATGCCAACCGCAAGAACGCCGATTTGAGATTCTTTGAATTCGGTAATTGCTATTACTTCAACGAAGAGAAGCGCAATCCTGAAAAGGCGCTTGCTCCTTACTCGGAAGATTATCATCTGGGCTTGTGGGTTACCGGCAAGAGAGTTTCCAATTCATGGGCGCACCAAGACGAGGATAGCTCCGTATACGAACTGAAGGCGTATGTTGAAAATATATTCGCCCGTCTCGGATTGCAGATGCACGATTTGGTAGTCGGCAATCTTACGGACGACATTTATGCTGCGGCCTTGTCCGTACAGACAAGAGGCGGTAAGCGTCTGGCTACCTTCGGTGTGGTGACAAGAAAGCTCCTGAAAGCGTTTGACATCGACAACGAGGTGTACTATGCCGACCTGAATTGGAAAGAGCTGATGAAAGCCGTCAAAAACGTGAAAGTAAACTATACCGAGATTTCCAAATTCCCGGCTGTGAAACGCGATCTCGCCCTGCTGCTCGACAAGAAGGTGCAGTTTGCGGAAATCGAGAAGATTGCCTATGAAACAGAGAAGAAATTGTTGAAGGAAGTGTCTCTCTTTGATGTCTATGAAGGCAAGAATCTGGAAGCCGGAAAGAAATCCTACGCCGTAAGTTTCTTGTTGCAGGACGAAAACCAGACGTTGAACGATAAAATGATTGATAAAATCATGTCCAAGCTGGTGAGAAATCTGGAAGACAAGCTGGGGGCGAAACTTCGTTAAAAAAGGGAATAAAGATGTGTAAAACTTTTTTGGGCACGGATTTTACGGAAAACATACATGAAAATCCGTGTGATTCCGTGAAATCCGTGCCTAAAATAAATAAGTCTGTTTTTCACATTCTCATATAATTCATAACTTATAACTCATAAATATTTAGTTCCAATGGGAAGAGCGTTTGAATATAGAAAAGCTGCCAAATTGAAAAGATGGGGTCACATGGCTAAGACCTTTACAAGACTGGGTAAACAAATTGCTATTGCAGTGAAAGCCGGCGGACCCGAACCGGAAAACAATCCGACATTGCGTTCCGTTATCGCTACTTGCAAGCGTGAAAACATGCCGAAGGATAACATTGAACGTGCTATCAAAAATGCGATGGGTAAAGACCAGAGCGACTACAAGAGCATGACTTATGAAGGATACGGTCCTCATGGCGTAGCCGTATTTGTTGATACTTTGACCGACAATCCTACCCGTACGGTAGCGGATGTGCGCAGCGTATTCAACAAGTTTGGCGGAAACCTGGGTACAATGGGCTCATTGGCTTTCCTGTTCGACCATAAATGCGTGTTCACTTTCAAGAAGAAAGACGGCATGGATATGGAAGAATTCATTCTCGATATGATTGACTTCGACATTGACGAAGATTATGAAGAGGATGAAGAAGAAGGCACAATCACTATCTACGGTGATCCGAAAAGTTATGCGGCTATCCAGAAACACTTGGAAGAAGGCGGTTTTGAAGATGTCGGCGGTGAGTTTACCTACATCGCGAATGACCTGAAGGATGTTGAGCCGGAACATCGTGAAACTATCGACAAAATGGTGGAACGTCTGGAAGAGTTTGACGACGTACAGACGGTTTATACTAATATGAAGCCGGAAGAAAGCGAAGAATAATGACTTATACTTACAAGACGAAAGGTACGTGCAGTAGCAATATCGAGCTTGAGGTAGAAGACGGAATCGTAAAGGACATCGCGTTCTGGGGTGGCTGTAACGGCAATTTGCAAGGCTTGTCCCGTTTGGTTGCCGGGATGCAGGTAAAAGAGGTGATTTCCCGTCTGGAAGGTATCCGCTGCGGCGGACGTCCGACTTCTTGTCCGGACCAGTTGTGTAAAGCATTGCACGAAATGGGATATTAACCCTGCTCTGATTTAAAAAGGGGGAATTTTAAAAGAGGGTGTGTCAAAACGGATTTCAGGTATTGTTTTGTCATTAGCTTCGCTCAAAACATCTTCTGATTTTTACATTGATGTATAGTCTGAACGGAGTGAAGAAGAGAGTGTGCAAAACTGTGATAGCTGAAATTCGTTTTGGCACGTCCTTTTTGCTTTTGAACCAAGTTATAGTGTATTTGTTTTTTTTAATTTGAGTACTTTTACACCCTCAAAATAAGAACAACACAATGAAGAATATTTTTAAAGATTTACAACGGAAAGACCACAAACGCTATCTGGGTGGTTTGGATGTATTCAAATATATCGGTCCGGGGCTATTGGTTACGGTCGGTTTTATCGACCCGGGAAACTGGGCGTCGAACTTTGCGGCGGGTTCTGAATTCGGCTATTCGTTGTTGTGGGTAGTGACGCTTTCCACCGTTATGCTGATAATTTTGCAGCATAATGTGGCGCACTTGGGCATCGTAACCGGATTGTGCTTGTCGGAAGCTGCCACGCAATACACTCCCAAATGGGTGTCGCGCCCCATATTGGGGACGGCTGTGCTGGCATCCATATCTACTTCGCTGGCCGAAATATTAGGCGGAGCCATTGCGCTGCAAATGTTGCTGGATATTCCGATTATATGGGGCTCGGTACTGACTACGGTTTTTGTATCGGTAATGCTTTTCACCAATTCCTATAAGAAGATTGAAAGGGCTATCATCGCGTTCGTGTCCGTTATAGGGCTTTCGTTCATCTACGAACTTTTCCTTGTCAGGATTGATTGGCCTGTGGCCGCGCAAGGCTGGGTGACCCCTTCGTTTCCCGAAGGAAGCATGCTTATTATCATGAGTGTGCTCGGCGCTGTGGTGATGCCTCATAATCTGTTTCTCCATTCGGAAGTGATACAGAGCCATGAGTACAACAAGCAGGATGATGCTTCCATCCGTAAGGTATTGAAGTATGAACTGTTCGACACGCTGTTTTCCATGATTGTGGGATGGGCCATTAACAGCGCGATGATATTGCTGGCAGCCGCCACTTTCTTTAAGAGCGGGATTCAGGTGGAAGAATTGCAACAGGCAAAATCACTGTTGGACCCGTTGTTGGGAAGCAGCGCCGGCGTGGTGTTTGCGCTGGCATTGCTGATGGCGGGTATCTCTTCGACTATTACGAGCGGTATGGCGGCAGGCTCTATTTTTGCCGGTATATTCGGCGAGTCGTATCACATTAAGGACAGCCATTCGCAGGTGGGAGTAATTCTTTCCTTGGGCATCGCATTGCTATTGATTTGCTTTATCGGAGACCCGTTCAAAGGGTTGCTGATTTCACAGATGATATTGAGTGTCCAGTTGCCGTTTACCGTGTTCCTGCAAGTGAGCCTTACCTCGTCCCGTAAAGTAATGGGACAATATGTAAACAGCAAATGGAGTACGTTCGTGCTCTATACGATTGCTGCTATTGTGACAGTATTAAACATTATGTTATTAATATCAAGTTTATAATGAAACGTCACTTATTAAATGAAAAGTTCGTGACAATCGAACAGTTGGCCGATGGCGGATATGCCCATAAACTCCCGGGAGTGACCGTGGGATATTCTTTTGCAGAGACATTTCTGGGAGAAATGTTGGTTGCATCTACGCCCAAAGGTGTATGCTATATGGCATTTGTAACCGGAAACAGAGATGTTTCATTGATTGAAATGGTCAGCAGGTTTCCCGGAGCTCACTTTGAGGAACGTACGGACGAGTACCAGCGCAAGGCATTGGCCGCTTTATCCGCGGATGAGGAAAACGTGGAAACAGTACCTTTGCATTTGAAGGGAACCGAATTTCAGTTGCGCGTGTGGAAAGAGCTGTTGAACATCCCGTTCGGCGAAACAACCACCTACAAGGACATTGCCGCCGCGCTGCAAACTCCCAAGGCTTTCCGGGCTGTAGGTTCCGCCATCGGCGAGAATCCGGTTTCGGTATTGATTCCCTGTCACCGGGTGCTGCGTACGGACGGAGCTCTCGGCGGTTACCATTGGGGGCTGGAGCGTAAAGTCCGACTGCTGGAGTGGGAGAAACAGCATAAGGAAGCCGAATAGATAAACTTAAAAACATACAGACATGAAGATTATAACCTACAACGTAAATGGTTTGCGCGCTGCCGTAACCAAAGGTTTTCCCGAATGGCTGGCAAATGAACAACCGGACGTGCTGTGTCTGCAGGAAACCAAATTGCAGCCGGAACAGTATCCGGCGGAAGCGTTGGATGCATCGGGATACAAGCATTACCTGTATTCCGCCCGAAAGAAAGGGTATAGCGGAGTAGCCATTCTGACGAAACGCGAACCGGATCATGTGGAATATGGTATGGGTATTGAAGAGTACGATAATGAAGGCCGTTTTATCCGCGCCGATTACGGCGACCTGTCCATTGTGAGTGTTTATCATCCTTCGGGAACAAGCGGCGATGAGCGCCAGGCTTTTAAAATGGTATGGTTGGAAAAGTTTCAGCAATATGTGGTGGAGTTGCAGCGCACCCGTCCGAAGCTGATTCTTTGCGGAGATTATAATATCTGTCATGAAGCGATAGACATTCACGACCCTGTCCGCAATGCTACAAACAGCGGTTTCCTGCCGGAAGAAAGAGAGTGGATGACCCGTTTTCTGAATGCGGGCTTCATAGATACTTTCCGTCTGTTGCATCCCGACAAGCAGGAATATACCTGGTGGAGTTACCGTTTCAACTCGCGGGCGAAGAATAAAGGCTGGCGTATAGATTATTGCATGGTGAACGAGCCAGTACGTCCGATGCTGAAAGAAGCGCGCATTCTGAACGATGCGGTACATTCGGACCATTGTCCTATGATGTTGGAAATTGCAGATTAAAAGACGATGATGAAAGACAGAATAGAGAAAGCCGTTGAGCTGTTCAAGAGTGGTTATAACTGTTCGCAATCGGTGGTAGCCGCCTTTGCCGACATGTACGGTTTTACGGAAGAACAGGCTTTGCGCATGTCCGCCTCTTTTGGCGGCGGTATAGGGCGGATGCGTCAGACTTGCGGCGCTGCCTGCGGCATGTTTTTGTTGGCGGGGCTGGAAAAAGGCGCCGTCGACGGTAAAGACCGTGAGGGCAAAGCCGCTAATTATGCGCTGGTGCAGGCACTTGCGGAAGAATTCAAGAAACGTAACGGCTCGATGATTTGCGCCGAGTTGCTGGGACTGAAGAAGCCCGAAGGCTCTTCCGTTCCCGAAGCCCGTACGGAGCAATACTACGCCAAACGTCCTTGCGCGAAAATGGTGGAAGAAGCCGCGACGATATGGGCTGAGTACTTGGAAAAACAGCGGAAATAAGCCGGCAACAGCTGTTTTTTATGACAGATAAGCGAAAAAAAAGAGAGTTAATGTGTTATGTAACATAAAAATAACTATCTTTGCCGCCGAAATAAAATCTGATTATTCCGTTTTGGAAAGCGGATTTTTAAGCATGTCTAACTAAAAACAAAGAGAAAATGTTAAAAGAAAAAGCCGGTGAAACTGCAGGAAAAATTTGGAGCGCACTGAATGAAACTGAAGGTTTAACTGCTAAACAAATCAAGAAAGCTACAAAATTGGTAGATAAGGATTTGTTCTTGGGTCTTGGCTGGTTATTGAGAGAAGACAAAATTTCTACTCAAGAAGTTGAAGGCGAACTGTTTGTAAAGCTGAACTAAGAAAGAGATTAGAATGTTATAAAAAATGCGTTGATACATTTGATATGTTATCAACGCATTTTTTTTTGTCTTCTCCTTTTTGTATCTTTGCGCACCAAAATTTTAGAAACAAATGAAAAAGAATATACGTAACTTTTGTATCATCGCTCATATCGATCACGGTAAATCAACTTTGGCCGACCGTCTGTTGGAGTTCACCAATACTATCCAAGTAACCGAAGGACAGATGCTGGATGATATGGATTTGGAAAAGGAGAGAGGTATCACCATCAAAAGCCATGCTATCCAGATGGAGTATATGTACAAAGGCGAGAAGTATGTTCTGAACCTGATTGACACTCCGGGGCACGTGGACTTTTCCTACGAGGTGTCCCGCTCCATTGCCGCCTGCGAAGGTGCGTTGCTCATAGTGGACGCTTCACAGGGCGTGCAGGCGCAGACCATCTCCAACCTGTATATGGCTATTGAGCATGACTTGGAAATTATTCCGGTTATCAACAAATGCGACATGGCGAGCGCTATGCCCGAAGAGGTAGAGGATGAAATCGTGGAACTGCTCGGTTGCAAGCGTGAAGAGATAATCCGCGCTTCCGGTAAGACGGGAATGGGCGTCGAGGAAATCCTTGCGGCAGTCGTCGAGCGTATTCCTCATCCCGAAGGCGATGAAGAAGCGCCTCTGCAGGCTTTGATATTCGACTCCGTATTCAATTCTTTCCGTGGTATCATCGCTTATTTCAAGATTGTGAACGGTGTGATACGTAAAGGAGACAAAGTGAAATTCTTCAATACGGGCAAGGAGTACGATGCGGATGAAATCGGTGTGCTGAAGATGGATATGGTTGCCCGTCAGGAATTGCGTACGGGCGACGTAGGCTATATTATCTCGGGTATCAAGACTTCCAAAGAGGTAAAGGTGGGCGATACGATTACGCACATAGCCCGTCCGTGCAAGGAAGCGATTGCCGGTTTCGAGGAAGTGAAGCCGATGGTGTTTGCCGGTGTATATCCCATTGAGGCGGAAGACTTTGAGGACTTGCGCTCATCATTGGAGAAGTTGCAACTGAATGACGCTTCGCTGACTTTCCAGCCCGAATCTTCATTGGCGCTGGGCTTCGGTTTCCGTTGCGGATTCCTGGGATTGCTTCACATGGAGATTGTACAGGAACGTCTGGACCGCGAATTCGATATGAATGTGATTACCACCGTGCCGAACGTATCTTATAATATCTACGATAAGCAAGGGCACATGACCGAGGTGCACAATCCCGGCAGCATGCCCGATCCCACTTTGATAGACCGCATTGAAGAACCCTATATCCGTGCGTCTGTGATTACCACCACGGACTATATCGGCCCTATCATGACACTCTGTCTGGGCAAGCGCGGCGAACTGGTGAAGCAGGAATATATCTCCGGTAACCGTGTGGAGATATACTATGATATGCCGTTGGGCGAAATCGTTATCGACTTTTACGACAAGCTGAAAAGTATTTCCAAGGGATATGCCTCTTTCGACTATCACGCGAACGGTTTCCGTCCGTCCAAACTGGTGAAGCTGGATATCCTTCTGAACGGCGAACCGGTGGATGCCCTCTCTACCTTGACGCACTTTGACAATGCGTACGAGCTGGGACGCCGTATGTGCGAGAAGCTGAAAGACCTGATTCCGAGACAGCAGTTTGACATTGCCATTCAGGCGGCTATCGGCGCCAAGATTATTTCCCGCGAAACAATCAAGGCAGTCCGTAAGGACGTTACGGCCAAGTGTTATGGCGGTGACGTGAGCCGTAAGCGTAAATTGCTTGAAAAGCAGAAGCGGGGTAAGAAAAGAATGAAACAGATTGGTAATGTGGAAGTGCCGCAGAAAGCGTTCTTGGCTGTGCTGAAATTGGATTAGTTGCTAAACAATTCATATGACACAGGGGTTGTTCTCTTTCCGTAGGGCTATCTTGACAACCCCTTTTAAATTTAAACCGAATGAGAAAAGTTCTATCGTTTTCGGCCTTCCTGATGGCAGGCCTGTTCGTTTCCCAATATCTCCCTGTGTGGGCGGGCGGAAACTATAATGCGGTAAAGGCCGTATCGAATGTATTGCTCTATGTCTGCTTGAGTTTTATAATGATTAATGTGGGACGTGAGTTTGAAGTCGATAAATCACGTTGGCAGACATACGCGAAAGATTATGGCGTTGCAATGGCTACCGCCGCCATGCCTTGGTTCCTGATTGCTATTTATTATGTTTTTGTCCTGCTTCCGCCCGAATACTGGAATAGTTGGGAAGCGTGGAAAGAGAATCTCCTGTTGAGCCGTTTTGCGGCTCCCACTTCCGCCGGTATTTTGTTTACCATGCTGGCCGCCATCGGCTTAAAGACAAGCTGGGTTTACAAGAAAATTCAAGTGCTGGCTATCTTTGATGATTTGGATACCATCCTTCTGATGATTCCGCTTCAGATTATGATGATCGGCCTGCGCTGGCAGCTTCTGGTGATTGTTTTCATTGTATTTCTTTTGCTCTCTTTCGGTTGGAAACAACTGGGAAAATACGACTGGCGGCAGGATTGGAAAGCCATTCTGGTATATTCGGCCGTAGTGTTTGCGTGTACGCAGGCTGTATATCTCATCAGCAAGCATTTGTATGGTGAGGCAGGCAGTATTCATATAGAGGTGCTGCTGCCCGCTTTCGTCTTGGGAATGGTGATGAAGCACAAGGAGCATGACACACCAGCGGAACGTAAAGTTTCCACGGGGATTTCTTTCCTCTTTATGTTTCTGGTTGGAATGAGCATGCCACGGTTTCTGGGTGTGGACTTTGCGGAGGCGTCGTTGGGACAGCACTCGGTTACGGGTTCGCAGGAGATGATGTCGTGGGGAATGATTATGCTTCATGTACTGATAGTGTCGTTATTGTCTAATATCGGTAAACTGTTTCCGGTATTCTTTTACAAAGACCGTAAGTTCAGCGAGCGTCTGGCGCTCTCTATCGGTATGTTTACCCGCGGTGAAGTAGGGGCGGGGGTAATCTTTATCGCTCTTGGATATAGTTTGGGCGGCCCGGCATTGATAATTTCCGTATTAACCATAGTGCTTAATTTAATTTTAACGGGTATCTTTGTTCTGTGGGTAAAGAAGCTGGCGTTGTTGAGTTATGGAAGTGTGACGGAATGAAATGTCGGCTACGCTTCCTTTCCCGAAGAAAGATGAAACCTTCAATCAAATACTTATGATTATTCTACGTACCGTGAAAAACATTTCGTCGCTGAACATAGTGGCGAGTATTCTTTTATTTCTCACCGCTATCCTGGCTGCCGTCGTGGCCAATTCGTCTTTATCGCCGATATACCAGGACTTTCTGCTTCAGGAACTTCATTTGCGCATCGGGAATTTCAATCTGCTCTCTCACGGCGGGCATCCGTTGAAGATGATAGAATTCATAAACGACTGCCTGATGACTGTTTTCTTTCTGGCAGTGGGGTTGGAGATAAAGCGTGAATTGCTGGTAGGCGAACTGTCTTCCGTCCGAAAGGCGGCTTTGCCTTTTATCGCGGCATGCGGCGGTATGCTGGTTCCGGTGGTCATCTACTCGCTTCTGGTGGTTTCCGGTACTCCCGAAACGCGCGGCATGGCTATTCCTATGGCTACGGACATCGCTTTTTCTTTGGGAGTGCTCAGCTTGCTGGGTAAGCGTGTGCCGTTGAGCCTGAAGGTATTTTTGACGGCGTTCGCTGTGGTGGACGATATTGGCGGGATATTGGTTATCGCACTGTTTTATAGCGTTGATGTGGCATACGGGTATTTGATAGTGGCGGCTGTTCTGTATGTATTCCTCTACTATATGGGCAAGTTCGGGGTGACGCAGAAGATATTCTTTCTGTTCTTCGGTATAATAATCTGGTATTTGTTCCTGCAATCGGGCATACATAGTACAATCTCGGGCGTGATACTGGCGTTTGTGATACCGGCGCGTCCCCGTTTGGACGCGGGTAAATATATCAAGCGCATCCGTGACGTCATAGGGGAGTTTCCGGTTTCCAAATCAGATAATATCGTGCTGACCAATGCGCAGATTGCTACGCTGAAGCAGGTGGAGCAGGCGTCCGATTATGTTATCAGTCCGTTGCAGTCGTTGGAAGACAATCTGCATGGAGCTGTAAACTTCGTGATTCTGCCGTTGTTTGCCTTTGCCAATGCGGGTGTGGTGTTCAGCGGTAGCGGCAGTATCGTGGGAGATGTGAGCGTGGCTGTGGCCGCAGGGCTGCTGTCAGGCAAATTCCTGGGAATATATCTGTTTACGTGGCTGGCGATAAAGAGCGGTTTGGCCTTGATGCCTGCGGGTATGAACTGGAAGAATATAGCCGGTGTTTCCTTGTTGGGCGGTATCGGCTTTACCGTATCTTTGTTCATCGCCAATCTTTCCTTTGCGGGCGAATATCCGGAATTGCTGAATCAGGCGAAGTTCGGTGTGCTTGTAGGGACGGTGCTTGCCGGGGTATTGGGATATGCGGTGCTGAATACGGTGCTGCCGAAAACCACGAAAACAAAGTAGCTTATTTCAGGAAGATATGCTTCGGAAAGAGCGGGTTCCCGCTCCCGGACTTTACTCCTTGATATGAATCAGCATATTTGCCAGAATTGCCGTAACTCCCCCCGTCGTGATGCCGGATGAGAAGATATTCCGTAGCGTTTCCGGCAGTTGGCACAGTATCTCGGGAACCAGTTCCACGCTCAAGCCGAGGGAGAAACTGACGGCCATGACAAGAGTAGCCTTTCGGTTGATTTCTTGCGCCGCGATGATGCGGATACCGGCTGCGGCTACCGTACCGAACATCAGCAGCGTAGCGCCGCCCAATACCGGTTCGGGCATCAGCGAAAATACCAGTCCCACGGCGGGAAACAGGCCGAGCAGTACAAGAAAGGCCGCAATGTAATATCCCACATACCGGCTGGCAACTCCCGTCAGTTGTATCATCCCGTTGTTTTGCGCAAAAACGGAGTTCGGGAAAGAATTGAGCGCACCCGCCAGCATGGAGTTGAAGCCGTCGGCGAGGATGCCGCCCGAAGCGCGTTTCACGAATGTTTCTCCTTCTACCGGTTCGCCGGAGATAAGGGAATTGGCCGTAATGTCGCCATACGCCTCAATGGCGGTAATCATAAAAATCAGTCCCAACGCGATAATGGTGGATAAGTCGAAAGCCAGCCCGTAGCGGAAAGGCATCGGCAGATTGAAACCGCCGTAGCTTTGTATTGAGGAGAAATCGACAATCCCCATGCACCACGCCACGATGTAGCCTATTACTAATCCGATGACAATGGAGCTCATGCGCAGGTACCGGTTGGAACTCCGGTTGAAGGCGATGATAAGCAACAGAACCAATGCGGCAAGCCCCACATGGCGGAAACTGCCGAAGCTGCCGTCGGCTTGTGCGATGGCTCCGCCGCCGCAAGCGGTAATTCCCACTTTTATCAGGCTCATGCCGATAAGGGTAACTACAATGCCGGATATCAGCGGCGTAATAATCTTCTTGGTGTACTTCAGCACCCGGCTTATCAGCATCTCCACGCTTGAAGCCGCCATACAGGAACCGAAAATCAGCGGAAGCCCACCCGCCATGCCGGCGGAAATGATGGGGCCGATGAACGAGAAGCTGGTTCCCTGAATGCACAGCAGCCCGGTACCTAACCCGCCGAACCTGCGGCATTGGATAAACGTGGATATGCCGGATGCAAACAGCGCCATGGAAACCAGGTAACCGGTTGTTTCCGTATCGAGCTTCAGCGCTCCCGCAATGATGAGCGGCGGGGTGATGATGGCTACGAATATGGCCAGCAGATGTTGCAACGCGGCAAAGAAGGCTTCCTTGAAGGGCGGCTTGTCGTTCAAGCCGTAAATCAGTCCGTTTTCCTGTTGTTTTTCCATTGCTCCGGGTTATCTGATTTTGATTTCGCAGTTGTCGAGGCTTTCGATGATGGCCAGAGATTCTACATGAATACCTTGGCTGCGCAGCTCGTCGCCTCCGTGCTGAAAGGCTTTCTCTATGATGAATCCCATACCTACCAGCTCCGCGCCGGCTTGCTTCACCAAGTCCATAATGCCTTTGGCGGCGTTTCCGTTGGCGAGGAAGTCATCGATGAAAAGCACCTGGTCGCCGGGAGTGAGGAAATCTTTGCTGACGCATACGTCGTACGAACGTTGTTTGGTGAATGAGTATACGGAAGTAATCAGCATATTGTCCATAGTGCTCGGCTTCTTTTTCTTGGCGAACACTACGGGAAGTTCCAGCAGATAGCCTACCATAATGGCAGGGGCGATGCCGCTGGCCTCGACGGTGATAATCTTGTTGATATTGGTAGAAGCGAAGCGTCTGACGAACTCCACGCCGATGGATTTCATCAGAATCGGGTCCATTTGATGATTGATGAAGTTATCTACTTTCAATATACCTCCCGGATAGCATTTTCCGTCTTTCAGAATACGGTCTTTTAAAATTCTCATAATATAACAGGTCTTGTCTTTAGATTTATTCTTTGTCTTCTTGTTCTGTTTCTTCTTGCGCCTCTTCTCTGGGCAGCAGTCTTGCCGAGATGCGTTTCTTCGGAGTAAGGCTCATGTCTTTCAGCATTTCCGCTTGGCGGACTACGCTGCCGTTGCCTTCGGACAGTTGGTTGAGCGCTTTGTCATAGTCTTTTTGCAGGCTTGTCATGCGGTCGCCGAGGGTGAGGAAAGTGTCGGTGAAACCTACAATCTTTTCGTATAAGGCCGTGCCGCGCTTGATGATGGCCTGCACGTTTTTCACTTGGTTTTCCCGCTTCCACAGGTCGAGCGAGAGACGCAGGGCGCTGATGAGGTTCGTGGGGCTCATCAGTACGACTTTCTTGTTGTAGGCGTACTCCCAAAGGTTGGCGTCGCTTTGTATGGCAAGCAGGTAAGCACCCTCTGTGGGGATAAACATCATGACGAAATCCGGTGACTTGATGTCGTAGTGCGAATAGTCTTTCCGGCTGAGCTCGTCGATGTGGTTGCGGACGGACTGCAGATGCGCTTTGAGCCAGCGCGCCTGTTCTTCGCGGTCTTCGGCGGATGTATAGGCGGCGTAGGCGGTGAGGGAGACTTTGGAGTCTATTATCATCTCGCGCTCATCGGGGTACTTGATGAGGATGTCGGGTTGCATCTTTTGGCCGCTTTCTTCGCTGACAATCACTTCGCCGCGTTCGTCTTTCAGGAACTCCTGACGGAAATAGTGCTCGCCTTCAATCAGGCCGGACGCCTGCAACAGACGTTCCAGAATCATTTCACCCCAGTTGCCTTGCATCTTGGAATCGCCTTTCAAGGCGCGTGTCAGGTTGTTGGCGTCTTCACTGAGGCGGTTGTTCAGTTCCACCAGTTCCTTGATGCGTTCTCCCAGAGAGAAACGTTCTTTGGCTTCGGTACTGTATACTTGCTCCACCTTTTCCTTGAAGTCTTTTATCTTCTCGTCCAGCGGGCGCAGAAGATTGCCCAGATGCTCGGCGTTCAGCTTGGTGAAATCTTCCGTCTTGCTTTGGAAGATGCGGTTTGAAAGGTTCTCAAACTCGGTGTTCATACGCTTGTGCAAGGCTTCGGCTTCTTCTTTCTGTTCGGCGAGGCGTTGTTCCCATTGCCGTTGCTGCTGGGTGATGCGTTCGCCAAAGGAACGTTCCTGCTCGGCGAGGCGTTCGTTGAAGCCGCGTGCCTGTTCGGAAATGCGTTCGGCAAACAGCCGTTCTTGTGTGCTAAGGCGTTCCGCTGCTTGGCGGCCGGCTTCCTGCAAGCGTTCTTCGGCGATGGAGCGCTCGCGGGCGATACGCTCTTCGGCAGTGCGGTTCAGTAACGCTTCACGCGCTTCGGCGGCCTCTACTTGTGTTTTTAGGGCGGCGGCTTTTCTGCCGGCCATCAGATAGCCGATGACGGCTCCTGCGATAATTCCAACGAGTAATAGTATGATATTCATAATTGCGTATGGGGAAATAAAGTTTCAATGGGCTGAACATTCGGTATCAAAGGGTGGTATCCGCCGTACCAACGGTTGGTACCGATAATACCAGCGGTTGGTACAAGCAATACCAAAGCGTGGTACGAGGAATACCAACGGTTGGTACGGAGAGTACCACACCGGGGAACGTCTTGCAGCCTGCGGGCTTATGCCTATTGCGTCAGTATCTCGTTTCCGTTTTCGGTAATGAGAATCATGCTTTCCCATTGGGCGGAAGGCAGACCGTCGTCGGTGCATACTGTCCAGCCGTCGGCTTCGTCGATGAAGACCTCGTATGTGCCCATGTTAATCATCGGCTCGATGGTGAATGTCATGCCCGGTACTATCAGCATGCCCGTACCGCGCTTGCCGAAGTGCTCTACGTCCGGTTCTTCGTGGAACTTGATGCCTACGCCATGTCCGCAAAGGTCGCGCACTACGCTGTAACCGTTCTTCTCGGCATGCTCCTGGATGGCGGCTCCCACATCGCCCAATCGGGCCCAGGGCTGTGCGGCCTGTATGCCGATGTCACGGCACTCTTTGGTCACCTGCACCAGACGTTGCATCTCGGGACGGACGTCACCAATCATGTACATGCGCGATGCGTCGGAGAAATATCCTTTATATATGGTGGATACATCCACGTTTACAATATCTCCGCTGCGCAGGAACTCTTTGGTGCTGGGGATGCCATGACACACCACATCGTTGATGCTGACGCATACGCTCTTGGGAAAGCCCTCGTACAGGAAAGGGGCGGGGATGGCATCGTGGTCGGTCGTGAAACAGTATACCAGATGGTCTATCTCTGCCGTAGACATTCCCTCACGGATATTCTCAGAGATGTAATCGAGCAATGCGGTGTTTATCTTTGCGCTTTCGCGTATGCCGGCCAGTTGCTCTTCCGTGCGCAGCAAGTGGCGTGACGGCAGTTTATATCCTTCTCTTTTATAATGTTGAATCTTGGCTTCTACTTCGTCGGAATAGTTTTTAGGAGCAAACCGGACTCCTTTTACGGACTTCTTCATTATTGCATATTTTATAAACGATGCGCAAAAATACGAATAATTTAAGTGTGAGTATTTATAATGTTTGAATAATTAGAAACTAATCCGTACTTATTCTATGAGAACAATAAAAAAGGGATGCTTCGGAAAGCATCCCTTTTGCGTATACATCGGTTTGTATTGATTAGAATTCGTAGTGGAAACCGAATGAGAGGTCTTCGCTTTTGAGGTTGAAACCGTAACCGCTGCCGGCGTTCATATAGTCGTCCCTGTAACCCAGGAAACCGCATTTGGCAAGTACGCTGAACTTGTCGTTCAGTTTGATGGCGATGCCCGGTTTGAAACCGATTTCAAAACCGTTTACGGCATCGGCGCCTTTCACCTTTTGAGTGGAGAAGCCCAGACCGCCATCGATGAACAGGCGGACAACCTTGTTTTCATAATAAGAGTAACGTGCGTATGGAGCAAGGCCGAAAGCATTGTATTTTCCTTCGTCCAGTTTGCTGTGCGAGAATGTCAATATACCGCCGACAGCCCATTTTTCATTCAGGTTGTATCCTACTTCCGGATTCAGCGTGAAAGTCGTTGCGTCGACATCGTCGTTGTGCCATAAAGATACTGCTCCGCCAACATACACTTGTGCTTTTGCTGATAAAGCAGCCATTGCGACAAATAATAAGATTACAAACTTTTTCATTTTCTTCTTACCTTTTAGTTATACAAATTGTTATTGAACCGTGAATAAGAATATATCCGAACTCCGACCGGCAGAATGGTTGAAGTTCTTGTTGACATGTTCTTTATTCGGGGTGCAAAAGTATAGGTTACATTCGTATGAGACAAATTTTTAGTTACTTTTTTATAAAATAAAGAATCGGGAACGGTACAATGCATTACTTTTGCAGCGGTAAAAAGTTTGTTTTACAGGTTGTATTTTTTCAAATGAAGAAGAGTCTTATTGCGTTAGCGTTCGGCACCTTAGGATTGGGTATCGCCGAATTTACGATGATGGGCATTTTGCCCTATGTTGCCGCTGATTTGAATATCAGTATTCCCGTTGCGGGACATTTTATTTCCGCCTATGCGCTGGGCGTATGCGCCGGTGCTCCCATGTTGATTTTGGCGCGTAAACGTCCGTTGAAACATATCCTGCTGGCATTGATGGCTTTGATGCTGGTAGGAAATCTGGGGGCTGCGGTGGCTCCCGATTATTGGTCGTTGCTGGCGGCGCGTTTCATTTCGGGCTTGCCGCATGGGGCATACTTCGGAGTTGCTTCCATTGTGGCGGGTAAGCTGGCTGACGAGGGTAGAAGTTCCGAGGCCGTATCCATTATGATAGCGGGTATGACGGTCGCCAATCTGTTTGGCGTTCCGCTGGGCACTTCCTTGAGCCACATGCTCTCGTGGCGCGTTACATTCTTGCTGGTGGGTTGCTGGGGCTTGATAGTTCTTTATTATATATGGCGCTGGGTGCCTGTGGTAGAGGGACTGAAAGATACCGGATTCAAGGGACAATTCCGTTTCCTGAAGACACCCGCTCCCTGGTTGATATTGGGGGCGACGGCTTTGGGCAATGGCGGTGTATTCTGCTGGTATAGCTATATCACACCGTTGCTGACGAACGTTTCGGGTTTCAGCTCCGAGAGTGTGACGGCGTTAATGGTTCTGGCGGGATTTGGTATGGTGGTCGGCAATCTGGTGAGCGGACGGCTTTCCGATAAATATACTCCGGGCAAGGTTGGCATGGTGGTGCAGGGCATGATTTGCATTGTGCTGTTGATGCTGTTTTTCCTGTCGCCCAATCCGTGGTGCTCCGCCATATTGATGGCTCTTTGTACGGCGGGGCTGTTTGCGGTGTCGAGCCCCGAACAGGTATTGATTATCCGCGTAGCTCCCGGCGGGGAGATGCTGGGCGGCGCCTGTGTGCAAATGGCATTCAATCTGGGCAATGCCATCGGGGCATACGTAGGAGGCCTGGCTCTTAGTGGCGGATACCGTTATCCGGCTTTGGCAGGCGTGCCTTTTGCGCTGACAGGTTTCATCTTATTCGCTATCTTCTATAAGAAATTTCAGTCTAAATATTAAGCATCTCATTATTTTTATGTATGTTTGCCCGTAAATATTAACTAAACTTGATAATTATGAAGATTTTGAACTTAGTGAAGATAGTGTTGTTATGCGTAATGACTATCGGGCTGGCTTCTTGCGGGGATGATAACTACTATACCATACAGAATACCGATGAGAAGTTATGCAGCGATGCTTGGATGGAAGATTATACGACCGACGAGGGAGAATGCAGACATATATTGGAATTCACAAAGGGAAAGCAGAATGGCAAGGAAATTCTTTCCGGAAAAGAAACGCTGATAGTCTATGAAGTCGGTAAGATGAAGACTACGGAGAGTGATTTCACATGGCGGTGGATAGATAACTCGAGAGAGGGACTTGTTCTGAATTACGGAGCCGGTGAGATAAAGTACTTTGAGAATGTTTGGGTACGCGACCATTACCTCTCCGGAAAATTGGATGGAGAAATCATAATGTTGACCGCCTCCAAGTCTATGACTAACCGGAATTAGAAATAAAAGATAATGAGAAAATATTTAAATATATTGTTTCTGTGTACTTTAGTCTTGGGACTGAGTTCATGTGAAACGGACGATGGAGATGATTTCTACATCTATGATACTTTGGTGGGTGGCATCTGGTTAGGAGACTTGGGGTTCGCCGATAATTATAACTCTGCATTGGAAAGCGGACTTTATTTTGAAGGTAACGGTCTGGGAAGAGATGAACAGGCATATTACAATGATCCGTACGGAGAAGTTATGTTCAGCCTGCCTTTCCGTTGGGATGTGCACGGCAGAATCTTAAGACTGGATTATGGTTACGACTATCCTCTGCTGGAAATCTATGATGTATATGTTTCAGGAAACAGGCTGTCCGGCGTTCTGTACGTGGACGGGCATATGGATGGTCCTGTGATGTTGGAAAGGCGGTATTAAGAGTGTCCGCAAACCCGTTATGGTTATTTAGAACGGGTCAGAGGCTATAAATAAAAGGGTGTATATCAAAGTGAATCTCAACTTTCATTCTGATATACACCCTTTTACTTGGATATACCTTATTGTTTCTTTAGGAATAATTTCTTGAAGTCTCCCGGATAAGGCGTTTCAAACTGCATCAACTCTCCGGTCACAGGATGATAGAAGCAGAGCTTGAAAGCGTGTAATGCCAAGCGTCCGATAGGATTTACCTCTTCCAATCCATACCGTCCGTCACCTATGATGGGATGTCCCAAATCCTGCATGTGCACACGAATCTGATTCTTGCGTCCCGTCTCCAGATTCAACTCTACGAGTGAGAACCCGTTGGCGCGTTTAATGGTGCGGTAGTGGGTGATTGCTTCTTTTCCGCCATCGTCTGTCGGGTTGGAATATACGTACAGCTTGCGGTCGGTGAGCCAAGACCTTACCATGCCGGCATTGTTTTCCATTTCGCCCGCAACGACGGCTACATAACGCCTGTCGGTCACAATATCATGCCAGTTGTCGCGCAATGTGTTCTGCGTCTTTTCGTCTTTAGCAAACATCATCAATCCCGAAGTATCACGGTCCAGGCGATGGACGATGTACACACGGTGCTGTCTGCCCGACCGCTGAACATATTCGTTCAATATGGTATAGGCAGTGCGTTCTTTCTGTCTTTCCGTATTGACGGACAACAGACCCTGCATCTTCTCGACGACAATGATATATGCATCCTCATATACAATCTTCAGCAGTTTGTTGCTGAACTCTTTACGTCCTTTCTCGCGGCTGATTTGCACTTTCATGCCCGGTTTCAAAGGGAAATTGTACTGCGTTGTGATAACACTGTCCACATATACAATTCGTTTGCTCAATAATGATTTCAACTTGGTACGGCTGGCATCCGGCATTTTGGCAGCCAGGAATTCCATCAGTTCCATCGGCTCTTTTACCATGTAGTCCGTATATTGCGTGCGGGCTCTTGCCATGTTTCTTTCTTTTGCCACGAGTATAATAATTTGTAATTAATGATTCGTTTCAATTCTCAAGCCTTTCAACTCTTAAACTTCTGCTTTCAGTTCAAGCAGTACCACGTTCTCCACATGGTGCGTATGCGGGAACATGTCTACCGGCTGTACGGCTTTTACTTTGTATTTTGCATCGAGCAACTGCAAGTCCCTTGCCTGCGTGGCAGGATTACAGCTCACATACACGATGCGTTTCGGCTCGGCAAACAAGATAACATCCACCACATCCTGATGCATACCGGCACGGGGGGGATCGGTGATGATTACATCCGGACGGCCGTATTCGGTGATGAAATCCTGCGTCAGCATATCCTTCATATCGCCGGCAAAGAACAGCGTATTCTTGATGCCGTTGATTTCCGCATTGACCTTGGCGTCTTCGATGGCTTCGGGCACGTATTCGATTCCGATAACCTGACGCGCCTGCTTGGATACGAAGTTGGCAATGGTTCCCGTGCCCGTATAAAGGTCGTATACCAGTTCGTTGCCTGTGAGTCCTGCGAAATTGCGGGCTACTTTATATAGATTGTATGCCTGTTCGGAGTTCGTCTGATAGAACGATTTGGGGCCTACCTTGAAACGCAGGCCTTCCATTTCCTCAAAGATATGGTCTTTGCCTTTGAACGTATGCACGTCGAGGTCTGTAATGGTATCGTTGCACTTATTATTAATAATGTATAATAACGACGTGATTTCGGGGAAAGTATCCGCTACATACTGCAACAGTTGTTTGAACAAAGCCATTTCCTCGTCTTTCTCAATCTTGCAGATAAGGATTACCATCAGCTCGCCGGTACTGGACGTACGCACAATCATATTGCGCAACATCCCTTCCTGCGTACGCAGATTGATGAACGAGTAATCGTGCTCGTAGGCATAGTCGCGTACCGCATTGCGGATACGGTTGGATATATCATCCTGCAGCCAGCATTTCTCTATGGCCAATACCTTGTCGAAGGCGTTGGGAATGTGGAAACCTACCGCGTTCATTTGCTCGTACACCACGTTTTGCCGGACTTCTTCCGCAGTCAGCCAGCGTTTGTTGGAAAAAGTGTATTCGAGTTTATTCCGATAGAACTCCGTTTTCTCGGAGCCGAGTATCGGCGATATTTCCGGAAGCTCTACTTTCCCGATGCGGGTAAGGTTGTCCGTTACTTGTTTTTGCTTGTATTTTATTTGCTCTGAATAGGGGAGCACCTGCCATTTGCAACCGCCGCATACACCGTAATGTTGACAAAACGGGACTGCTCTTACCGGTGAGTATTGGTGGAACTTCACCGCTTCCGCTTCTGCGTAATGATGCTTTTTTCTCTTGATTTGTAGGTCTACCACGTCACCCGGAACGACGTATGGTACGAAAATTACCAAATCATTGACCTTTGCGATGGCTTTTCCTTCGGCAGCCACATCCGTAATCTCCACCTTTTCTAACAGGGGAAGTTCTTTTCTCTTTCTTGCCACTTTTACACCAGTATAATAAATTCAGTGGCAAAAATAGGTATTTTTTCGGGATTTCTCTCTATGAATCGGAATATTAAATTTTGCAATGTCGAAATTGCATTTTGCCTTAAAGTTTTTTCTTAAAAAGTTTTCTAGTCTGCGAAATATACTTAGATTTGCGAACAGAAAAATGAAAAAAATCACAATCAAGAACTTTAAATTTATATTATGGACAAAAAAAGAGTTTATACCTTTGGTAACGGCCAGGCGGAAGGAAAAGCCGGCATGAGAAACCTTTTGGGAGGTAAGGGAGCTAACTTGGCAGAGATGAACCTTATCGGAGTTCCGGTTCCTCCGGGCTTTACAATTACGACAGAAGTTTGTACAGAATATTATGAAATGGGGCAGGACAAGGTTGTTGCTCTGTTGAAACAGGAAGTGGAAAACGCCATCGCACACGTAGAAACGCTGATGCGTTCTAAATTCGGCGATGTGGAGAACCCGTTGTTGGTTTCCGTACGTTCGGGCGCGCGCGCTTCCATGCCGGGTATGATGGATACGATTCTTAACCTCGGTTTGAACGATGAAGTGGTGGAAGGCCTGATTCGCAAGACGGGCAACGCTCGCTTTGCATGGGACTCTTACCGCCGTTTTGTACAGATGTACGGTGATGTTGTATTGGGAATGAAGCCGGTAAACAAAGAAGATGTAGACCCCTTCGAAGCTATTATAGAAGATGTAAAACATGCCAAAGGCGTGAAGCTGGATAATGAACTGGAAGTGGAAGACCTCAAGGAACTCGTAAAGAGATTCAAGGCTGCCGTTAAGGAACAGACCGGAAAAGATTTCCCGACTTGCGCTTACGAACAGTTGTGGGGAGCTGTCTGCGCCGTGTTCAACTCATGGATGAACGAACGCGCTATCCTTTATCGTAAAATGGAAGGAATTCCCGACGAGTGGGGTACTGCCGTAAGCGTTCAGGCAATGGTATTCGGTAATATGGGCGACACTTCCGCTACGGGAGTTTGCTTCAGCCGTGACGCCGCTACGGGCGAAGACCTTTTCAACGGCGAATATCTGATTAACGCGCAAGGTGAAGACGTTGTGGCGGGTATCCGTACTCCGCAGCAGATTACCATCGTCGGTTCCAAGCGTTGGGCTGAACTTGCCGGCGTAAGCGAAGAAGAGCGTGCCGCCAAATATCCTTCCATGGAAGAGGCGATGCCCGAAATCTATAAGGAACTGGATGCTTTGCAAACCAAATTGGAAAATCATTATAGAGATATGCAGGATATGGAGTTCACCGTACAGGAAGGTAAGCTCTGGTTCCTTCAGACACGCAACGGTAAGCGTACCGGTGCCGCTATGGTAAAGATTGCCACCGACTTGCTGCATCAAGGCATGATTGACGAAAAAACGGCCTTGTTGCGTTGTGAACCCAATAAGCTGGACGAATTGCTTCACCCCGTATTCGATAAGACGGCTTTGAAGCAGGCTAAAGTGCTTACCCGCGGTCTTCCGGCTTCTCCGGGTGCGGCTTGCGGTCAGATTGTGTTCTTTGCCGAAGACGCTGCCGAATGGCATGCCGGCGGTAAGCGTGTGGTGATGGTGCGTATCGAGACTTCTCCGGAAGATTTGGCCGGTATGGCCGTTGCCGAAGGCATCCTGACGGCACGTGGCGGTATGACTTCACACGCTGCCGTTGTGGCCCGCGGTATGGGTAAATGTTGCGTATCCGGTGCAGGCGCATTGAATATCGACTACAAAGCCCGTACGGTAGAGGTAGATGGCGTTGTGTTGAAAGAAGGCGACTTCATTTCTTTGAACGGTAGCACCGGTGAGGTTTACAAAGGAAAGGTAGAAACAAAAGCAGCCGAATTGTCCGGTGATTTTGCCGAATTGATGCAGTTGGCTGATAAATATACGAAATTGCAGGTACGTACCAATGCCGATACTCCGCATGATGCAGAGGTCGCACGTAATTTCGGAGCGGTGGGTATCGGTCTTTGCCGTACGGAACACATGTTCTTCGAAGGTGAGAAAATCAAGGCTATGCGTGAGATGATTCTGGCGGAAGATGCGGAAGGACGCCGCAAGGCACTGGCTAAGATTCTGCCGTACCAGCAGGCTGACTTTAAGGGTATCTTCAAGGCGATGGCCGGTTGTCCGGTAACCGTTCGTTTGCTTGACCCGCCTTTGCACGAATTCGTTCCCCACGATTTGAAGGGACAGCAGGAAATGGCGGATACCATGGGCGTAAGCTTGCAGTATATCCAGCAGCGTGTGGAAGCGCTTTGCGAACATAACCCGATGTTGGGTCACCGCGGTTGCCGTTTGGGTAATACTTATCCCGAAATCACGCAGATGCAGACACGGGCTATCCTCGGCGCCGCTTTGGAATTGAAAAAAGAGGACGTTGAGACACATCCTGAAATCATGGTTCCGCTGACGGGTATCTTGTACGAGTTCAAGCAGCAGGAAGAGGTTATCCGCGCCGAAGCGGCCAAGTTGTTTGCCGAAGTTGGCGACAGCATCGATTTCAAAGTAGGTACGATGATTGAAATTCCGCGTGCGGCTCTTACTGCAGACCGTATCGCTTCTTCTGCGGAATTCTTCTCATTCGGTACGAATGACTTGACGCAGATGACTTTCGGCTATTCACGTGATGATATCGCTTCTTTCTTGCCTATCTATCTGGAGAAGAAGATTCTGAAAGTAGACCCGTTCCAAGTGCTCGACCAGAATGGAGTAGGACAGTTGGTACGTATGGCTACCGAAAAAGGCCGTGCCATTCGTCCGGACTTGAAGTGCGGTATTTGCGGTGAGCATGGTGGTGAGCCTTCTTCCGTGAAATTCTGCCACAAGGTAGGTTTGAACTATGTCAGCTGTTCCCCGTTCCGCGTGCCTATCGCAAGACTTGCAGCGGCGCAGGCAGCCATAGAAGATTAAGAAATGACAAGAACGCCGTAAGGCGAACTGGATAGGGCAATCAGGCCGTAACTCTCATTTGCATGGGATTACGGCCTGATTTATTTGTAAAGCACGGGGTCTGTTCCTGCTTCTGTTCCTGTACGTTGCAAATAAGCAATAAAAAACGCATCTGTGGCTTTTTACAGCTTACAGATGCGTTGCAACAGGGTTTTATAAGGGGTTGCTTATTTCATTCGTTTTCCTACTGTATCCCAGTCCACGATGCTCCAAAGAGCGTTGACATGGTCGGCGCGTTTATTCTGATAATCCAGGTAGTAAGCATGTTCCCAAACGTCGAAGCCCAGCAGCGGGGTCAGTCCCGAACGTACGGGATTGCTTCCGTTGGCTTCTTTGGTGATATGCAGTTTACCGTTCTTGTCTACCGACAGCCATGCCCAGCCCGAACCGAATAATCCGACTGCCGCTGCATTAAACTCTTTCTTGAAGTTCTCGAAACTACCGAAATCACGTTTGATAGCTTCCGCCAGCTTCCCGGTGGGTTCGCTTTGAGACGGTTTCGGAGAGAATTGCAGGAAGTATAATGTGTGGTTCAGCACTTGTCCGGCATTATTAAAAATAGCGCCGTCGGGTGCGGTAGCTACGATAGTAACCAAATCTTTGTTTTCATACTCCGTACCCGGAACAAGATTGTTCAGATTGTTCACGTACGTTTGCAGGTGTTTACCGTAATGGTAATCTATTGTTTGCTGACTGATTACAGGTTCCAGCGCGTTGTTTGCGTAAGGAAGTTTTGGCATTTCATGTGTCATAATCATTATCATTAAAGACATTAATAACGTATTCATAAGTTCAATTATTTAGTTTTGAAACTTTACTATACTAACGTGATAACCTATGGAATTGTTCGCTGGTGTCCGAACCTTTTTTTATCTTTGTGCCCGAACTTTATCCGTTAGATGATTAGGAATATGTCCGATTATATACAAGAATTGAATGAGGGACAGCGTGCTGCGGTGCTCTACAATGACGGCCCGTCACTGGTGATAGCCGGTGCGGGTTCGGGAAAAACCCGTGTACTGACCTACAAAATAGCTTATCTGTTGGAGAACGGTTATCAGCCCTGGAACATTCTTGCGCTTACCTTTACCAATAAGGCAGCCCGTGAGATGAAAGAGCGCATTGCCCGGCAAGTAGGTATAGAACGTGCGCGCCATCTTTGGATGGGGACATTCCATTCCATATTTTTGCGCATTCTGCATGCGGAAGCCGCACGGATAGGATTTACCTCGAAGTTCACCATTTATGATACGGCGGACAGCAAAAGCCTGTTGCGTTCTATCATCAAGGAAATGGGACTGGATGAAAAGGTGTACAAGCCGGGTATGGTGCAGTCTCGTATCTCTAACGCTAAGAACCACTTGGTGTCTCCTGCGGGCTATGCCAACAACAAAGAAGCCTACGAAGGCGATTGCGCCGTCAAGATGCCCGCCCTGCGCGATATTTACCGCCGCTATTGGGAACGTTGCCGACAGGCGGATGCTATGGATTTCGATGATTTACTGTTTTATACTTTCCTGCTTTTCCGCGACCATCCGGATGTGCTTGCCCGCTATCAGTCGCAGTTTCGCTATATTTTGGTGGATGAGTATCAGGACACCAACTTTGCCCAACACAGTATTGTGCTTCAGTTGGCGAAAGAGCATCAGCACGTCTGTGTGGTGGGTGATGATGCGCAAAGTATTTATTCTTTCCGGGGGGCGGATATTGATAACATTCTGTATTTTACAAAGGTATATCCGGGTACGAAAGTTTTTAAGTTGGAACAAAATTATCGTTCCACCCAAACGATTGTCTCTGCAGCCAACAGTCTGATAGAAAAGAATCAGCGGCAAATTCGCAAGGAAGTCTTTTCGGAAAAGGAGAGGGGAGAGGCTATCGGGGTGTATCAGGCATACAGTGATGTGGAAGAGGGCGATATTGTAATCAACAAGATAGCCGAATTGCGCCGGCAGGAGAATTACGCTTATTCCGACTTTGCCATACTCTATCGTACCAACGCGCAGAGCCGCGTCTTCGAGGAAGCCATGCGCAAACGCAGCATGCCGTATCGCATTTACGGCGGACTGTCTTTCTATCAGCGTAAGGAAATAAAAGATGTAATCGCCTATTTCCGTCTGGCAGTCAATCCGAATGATGAAGAAGCCTTCAAACGTATCATCAACTATCCGGCACGCGGAATAGGCGATACGACGGTAAGCAAAATCACTGCCGCCGCCACTGACAACAATGTAAGCCTGTGGACCGTACTCTGCGAACCGCTGACTTATGGAGTGAATATCAACAAAGGGACAGCGGGTAAGCTGCAAGGCTTTCGCGACTTGATAGCCGGATTTATAGAGGGCGTTACCGAAAAGAATGCCTACGAACTCGGTACGGAGATAATCCGTCAGTCCGGCATCATCAATGATGTTTGCCAAGACAATTCTCCAGAAAACCTCAGTCGCAAGGAGAATATCGAAGAACTTGCAAACGGTATGGGCGACTTCTGCGCCCAACGGCAGGAAGAGGGTAACGCCAATATCACACTGAGTGATTTCCTTTCGGAAGTCTCCTTGCTTACCGACCAAGATTCGGACAAGGACGGAGACGATGCAAAGATAACCCTGATGACCGTACATTCCGCCAAAGGGTTGGAATTTAAGAATGTCTTTGTGGTAGGGATGGAAGAAGAGTTGTTCCCCAGCGGTATGGCGGGAGACTCTCCGAAGGCGCTGGAAGAAGAACGCCGTCTGTTCTATGTAGCCATAACCCGTGCGGAAGATCATTGTTTCCTTACTTACGCCAAGAGTCGCTACCGTTATGGAAAAATGGAGTTTGGAAATCCCAGCCGTTTTCTGAAAGATATAGATGTACGTTTCCTTAAATTGCCGCAGGATGCGGGATTGAGCCGCAGAATAGATGAGAATGCCATGTCTTTCCGTCGGGAGAACAGAGAGAATATCTCTTCCGGCATGTATGGAAAACGTGAGGAAAGAGTTCGTCCCCGGCAGGAAATCATTGCCCCCACCGTTCCACGTAATTTAAAGCGGGTGACGCCTTCTATGGGAACAGCTTCTGCCGCATCTCATTCATCGGCAGTCGCAGGCGGAAACACGGTGCAGCCGGGGCAACTTATCGAGCATGAACGTTTCGGCCTGGGCGAAGTGATGAAAGTGGAAGGCGAGGGTGATAATGCAAAAGCCACCATTCGTTTTAAGAATGCGGGTGACAAGCAACTTCTTTTGCGTTTCGCGCGTTTTAAAGTGATAGGGTGATATTAATAAGAAAAGTTTATACAACGATAAAAATGACAGACAAAGATTTCGACCTTTTTCCTTCTCCTTGTTATATCATGGAAGAAGAACTGCTGAGGAAGAACCTCACATTGATAAAGAGCGTTGCCGACCGGGCGGAAGTAGAGATTATTCTTGCTTTCAAATCCTTTGCCATGTGGCGTTCATTTCCCATATTCCGTGAATATGTAGAGCATTCTACGGCAAGCTCCGTATATGAGGCACGCTTGGCGTTGGAAGAATTCGGCAGCAAGGCACATACGTATTCTCCGGCGTATACGGAAGCCGACTTTTCAGAAATCATGCGATGCAGCAGCCATATTACATTCAATTCGTTGGTGCAGTTCAAACGTTTCTATCCCATGATTCAGGCGGACGGACAGAGTATATCCTGCGGCATACGCGTCAACCCGGAGTATTCCGAAGTGGAAACGGAGCTGTATAATCCTTGCGCTCCCGGTACTCGTTTCGGTGTAGTGGCCGGACAGCTTCCCGACGTTTTGCCGCAGGGTATTGACGGATTCCACTGCCACTGCCATTGCGAGTCGTCCTCATACGAACTGGAACGCACGTTGGAGCATCTGGAAGTGAAGTTCTCCCGTTGGTTCCCGCAAATAAAATGGTTGAATCTGGGTGGCGGACATTTGATGACCCGTAAGGACTACGATGTAGAGCATCTGATTCGTCTGCTCCGCGGATTGAAAGAGCGTTATCCTCATTTGAATATTATCTTGGAACCTGGTTCTGCGTTTACCTGGCAGACGGGGGTGTTGACTTCCGAAGTGGTGGATATCGTAGAGAACCGTAGTATTCGTACCGCTATTCTGAATGTCAGTTTCACCTGCCATATGCCGGATTGTCTGGAAATGCCCTATCAGCCTGCCGTTCGGGGCGCTGAAACGGGTGATGGAGGTGCATATGTCTACCGTTTGGGAGGTAATTCTTGTTTGAGCGGTGACTATATGGGCTTGTGGAGCTTTGACCACGAACTTCATATCGGCGAAAGAATCGTTTTTGAAGATATGATACATTACACCACGGTGAAGACGAATATGTTCAACGGAATTCATCATCCCGCCATTGCCATGTGGACAAAAGAGGGGAAGGCTGATATATTCAAGCTATTTTCTTACGAAGATTATCGTGACCGAATGAGTTGATAATCAAAAGTCTGCTTTCGCTTTGGGTGGAATGTTCAATTTTATGTGTGAAAAAAGTGCGTAGAATGTTTGCAGGTTTAAGGAAAATATCTACCTTTGCAACCGCAAACGCGGAAATAGCTCAGTTGGTAGAGCATAACCTTGCCAAGGTTAGGGTCGCGAGTT
>ERZ824473.415-NODE-415-length-79305-cov-5.021577_pt1 | contig 79305 bp, 106 predicted proteins | sample MGYA00519874_ERZ824473 | MGnify/ENA primary metagenome ERZ824473 (study PRJEB31778, sample SAMEA3449151) | human gut metagenome | biome: human gut; feature: human-associated habitat; material: faeces | place: United Kingdom | collected 2010/2012 ... | reverse complement strand
CCAAACCGGCAACTGTTGAGACAGGTGCACAGGTTCAGGTTCCGCTGTTCGTAAACCAGGGTGACAAACTTAAAATCGATACAAGAACAGGTGAATATCTGTCTCGTGTATAATTTATAAGAAATGATAGGATACCACCGGAGAGATTCGGTGGTATTTTTCACTTTATAGGAAATTACTCCGTAATGTTCCAATAAAGTAAAAAACGCTCCGCGAGGATGCGTCCAGATATATCAGGTAAATCAGAGGAGAAAATATGGAATACAGAACATTGGGAAAAACAGGATTAAAGATTTCACGTATGGGATTTGGAGGGATTCCGATCCAGAAGATTGACGAGGAAGGTACAAGAAAGCTGCTTCGCGAGATGATGGAGAAGGGAGTCAACTATATTGATTCTGCGAGAGGATATACGGTCAGTGAACAGTATATCGGCTATGGCCTGGAGGGAATCCGTGACAAATTTGTACTTGCAACCAAATCCATGTCTCGGACAAAAGAAGCAATGGCAGCGGATATTGAGACAAGTCTTGGAAACTTCCGCACAGACTATATTGATCTTTATCAGGTACACAATCCAAGTATGGAGCAGCTTGATCAGGTGATGGGAGAAGGCGGTGCACTGGAGGCTCTTATGGAGGCGAGGGCTGCCGGCAAGATCGGACACATCGGACTGACTGCACATTCTACAGAGGTTTTTGAGCGTGCACTGGAACTGGACTGGGTGGAAACGATCATGTTCCCATATAATATCGTTGAGCAGCAGGGAGCAGAACTGATTCACAAATGTGCAGAAAAGAACATCGGTTTTATTGTTATGAAACCGCTGGCGGGGGGCGCGATCGAGGATGCATCCCTGGCTCTTCGTTATGTCTGTTCCAATCCGGATGTGACCGTAGTGATCCCGGGAATGGCAGAGATACACGAACTGGAGCAGAACCTGGCTGCATGTTCCAATATAGAGCCGCTTACGCAGGAAGAATTAAAGGAAATGGATAAAGTCCGCGAACAGCTCGGCACCGATTTCTGCCGCCGCTGTAATTACTGTGCCCCGTGTACTGTCGGAATCAATATTCCAAGTGTATTCCTGTTTGCCGGTTATCTTCAGAGATACGATTTGGCTGACTGGGCGAAGGATCGTTACAGTACGCTCAAGGTGAAGGCTTCCGCCTGCATTGGCTGCGGAAAGTGTGAGCCAAGATGCCCGTATCATCTGCCGATTCGTGAAAAACTGAAGAAGTGCGCCAGGGACATGGGAGAATAAAAATATTTGTAATCGTTTACAGTAATAAATATTTTTCACAGATTTTACATAAACCTGTACTGGATTTGACTTTTGTGCAATATAGTAGTCGGGAAAGTGTAAAATATTTGTGGAGGATACAAGACGATGAAACAGGAAGTCTATATGAACCGGGAATTATCCTGGCTGAAGTTTAACGAAAGAGTACTGGAGGAGGCAGAAAACGAGCAGGTTCCGCTTGCGGAGCGTCTTTCTTTTGAGGCAATTTATCAGAGTAATCTGGATGAGTTTTTTATGGTGCGAGTAGGATCTTTGCTGGACCAGATGATCTTATCCGGAGATGTGCGTGAAAATAAAACCAATATGACACCAAAGGAACAGATCCGGCAGATTCTCAAGGTCGTCCGCAAGCTGAATCAGCGCAAAGATGCGGCTTATGACACATTGATGGACAAGCTGGAGGAGACAGGTGTCAGCATGGTAGATTTTCACCGCCTCAGTATAGAGGAGAGCGCGTATCTGGAAGTGTTCTTTGATTCGGAAATCCTGCCTCTTCTTTCGCCTACAATTGTAGGAAAGCGTCAGCCGTTTCCTTTCCTGAAGAACAGGGAGATCTATGCAGTCTGCGTACTGCAGACAAAAAGCGGAAAGGAGAAGCTTGGAATCGTTCCGTGCAGTAAAGAGGTATTCCCGGAACTTGTGGAGCTTCCGACCAGAAATCGTTTCATGTTGGTGGAAGAACTGATCCTTCATTTTCTTCCGAAAGTGTTTACAGGATATAAGATTTTGTCCAAATCTTTGATGAGAATCACACGAAATGCAGATATTGATGCAGATGCACTTTATGATGAGGATCTGGATTACCGTGAATTTATGGTGGAACTGATCAAAAAAAGAAAGAAGCTGGCACCTCTTCGCCTGGAGTTATCCAGAGATATGGACGATACGATCGTCAAAATGCTCTGCAATTATCTGGATATTGATACTAGACAGGTATTTCGAAGCTTTGCACCGCTGGATCTGTCTTTCGTATTCAGGCTTCAGGATTGCCTGCGCACAAAACCGGAACTTTTCTTTGAAAAAAGAATTCCGCAGCCATCACCGGAGTTTGATCTGGATAAACCGATCCTGCCGCAGATCAGAGAGAAGGATAAGCTTCTTTCCTATCCATTTGAGAGTATGAAACCTTTTCTTCGTATGCTCCATGAGGCGGCAAATGACAAATCTGTCATTGCAATCAAGATGACCCTGTATCGTCTGTCACGTCAGAGCAAGGTGGTAGAGGCTCTGATCGAGGCGGCCGAAAACGGCAAGGAAGTTTTTGTTATGATCGAACTAAAGGCCCGTTTCGACGAAGAGAATAATATTGAGTGGTCCAGAAGGCTGGAGGAAGCTGGATGCCGCGTGGTTTACGGGCTGGATGGATATAAAGTACATTCCAAACTGTGTCTGATCACACGAAAGACAGAGGCGGGAGTGGAATATTATACCCAGATCGGAACTGGAAACTATAACGAAAAGACCAGCCGGCTTTATACAGATCTTTCTTATATGACTTCCCGGGTGGAAATCGGACTGGAGGCAGCAGATGTATTCCAGGCACTGGATAAGGGAGAAACGGTAAAGGAGACAAGACATCTTCTGGTTGCCCCGAACTGTCTGCAGAATAAGGTGCTTACGATGATCGAAGAAGAGATCCATCATGCAAAAGCAGGTGAAGAGGCTTATATCGGACTCAAAATGAACTCACTCACGGACAAAAAAATCATTGACAAGCTGATCCGTGCATCGGAGGCCGGTGTCAAGATTGACATGGTGATTCGAGGAATCAACTGTCTGATCCCGCAGGTTCCGGGAAAAACCGATAATATTCGTGTGATCAGCATTGTGGGACGTTTCCTTGAACATTCAAGAATCTATATTTTTGGATGCGGGGAAAGAAAGAAGATTTATATTGCATCTGCAGACTTTATGACAAGAAATACTGTCCGTCGTGTCGAAGTAGCCACACCAATCTATGAGCCGGAGATCGCACAGCGGCTGGAAGAGATGTTTATCACAATGCTCAGTGACAATCAGAAGGCCAGAGAAGAAGATGAAGAGGGAAATTATCATCTGATATACAGACAGGAAGATACGCCGCTGAATTCTCAGGAATTTTTCTATGAGTCTGCGTATAACAATGCCCTGCAATGAAAGATTGTGACCAAAAATTGACATTATTTAACTGTTACATAAAAAACTGCCATTATAATGGCAGTTTTTTGTGCTTTTTTTTGACTTGTTATGTCGAAAAAGGATGTGATATAATAATCGGCAGTTGAGTTTTTAGGAGGCGAAAAAAGTGAAATATCTAAGACAGTTTGGAATCATTCTTGCTGTAACCTGTGCGGGGGAAATTATGAAGTATTTTATCCCGCTTGCGATACCGGGCAGTATTTATGGGCTGATTCTGATGTTTGTGCTTCTGCTTACAAGAGTGATCAAGGTAGAGCACGTGAAAGAAACCGGTGAATTTCTGATTGAGATCATGCCACTTATGTTTATTCCGGCAGGTGCAGGACTTATTACTTCCTGGAGCCAGCTGCAGTCCTTTCTGGTGCCGCTTCTGGTGATCACGATCTTATCTACGTTTATCGTTATGATCGTTACAGGAAAGGTTACAGATTTCCTGATTTCCAGAAGAAGGGAGAAAAAGTAAGATGGACAATTTAGTTATGAGTTCAGCAACAGTAGGAATTGTGATCAGTCTGCTGGCATATGAGATCGGACTGGCAGCACAGCGTAAGTGGAAGCTGGCAGTATTAAATCCGCTCCTGATCTCGATTGTTCTGGTCATAGCATTTTTGCTGGTCTTTCATGTAGACTATGAGAGTTACAATCTGAGTGCCAAGTATTTAAGTTATCTTCTGACACCGGCGACCGTATGTCTGGCAATCCCGCTTTATCTGCAGCTGGATCTGCTGAAAAAAAATATCCTTGCGATCCTGGGAGGAGTTTTTTCGGGAGTGCTTGCAAGCCTTGGTTCCGTACTTGCCATGTCCGTGCTTTTTGGCCTGGATCACGCGGAATATGTGACTATGCTGCCGAAGTCCATCACAACAGCGATCGGTATGGGCGTTTCGGAGGAACTTGGTGGATATGTGACAATTTCTGTGGCAGTGATCATCATCACAGGAGTTCTTGGAAATATGTCAGCGGAATATATCTGCAAGCTGGTTCGTATTAAGAGCCCTATTTCGAGAGGACTTGCAATCGGTACAGCTTCTCATGCTGTAGGAACTGCAAGAGCAATGGAACTTGGAGAAGTGGAAGGTGCCATGAGCAGTCTGGCAATCGTTGTGTGCGGTCTCTGTACAGTTATCGGAGCTTCGATCTTTTCCTACATCTGGTAAATAAAATATAAAAATGACAAAATAACAAAAACCGTGAAATCAGTTGATTGATTTCACGGTTTTTTGCTCTTTAAAAGTCGTTAAACAAATGCCGGAAGCTTATTCGGCCATTTTTTTCCGGACCAGATCAAATTCATCAGTGATCTCTGTGGATGGAGCTTTGGTAATAAGGCTTACAAGGATGATTATCACACTGGAGATAAGGAAGGCCGGAAGGAGTTCATAGAAATTAAGGAAGGAAACATTTGGACGAACCAGATATTTCCATACGAACACCATAACACCGCCGGAAACCATACCTGCGAGTGCTCCCTGCCAGTTGGTGCGGCGCCAGAACAGTGCGAAAAGTACGACCGGTCCGAAGACAGCGCCAAAACCAGCCCAGGCAAAGGACACGATATTAAACACAGAACTGTCCGGATTGCGGGCAATGATGACTGCGATCACTGCGATCAGAAGCAGGGTAACACGGTCTGTCAGCATCGTTTCCTGTCTTTTTTTCTTCTTCAGGATACTGCCAAGGAGGTCAGAAGAAACAGCAGAAGAAGCAGCCAGAAGCTGGGAGTCTGCTGTGGACATTGTGGATGCCAGAATTCCTGCAAGGATCGTACCGCCGAGCAGTGCCGGAAGAATACCGTAAGTACTTAAAAGATCGGCGATTTTGACGATAATAGTCTCAGAGTTAGAACCCTGAAGCATCTCAAGACTTCCTGCCTCTGTCATACCGAGACCGATCACACCGATCAGAACAGCAACAGCGAGGGAAATCACAACCCAGGTAGTTGCGACTCTTCTGGACAGAGAAAGCTTCTTTTCATCTTCGATTGCCATAAAGCGAAGGAGAATATGGGGCATACCAAAATAGCCCAGTCCCCATGCCAGCATGGAAACGATGTTGATGAGCGGATAAGCTGCTTCTGTGCCTGTTTCAGGGTTGTAAGTGGTCATCATGGTAAGATAGCCCGGCAGAGATTTTGCGTGGCTGATGACTGCGTCAGGACCACCTGCCACAGAGATACCGAAACAGAAAACAATGATCAGAGCAATGGACATGATAATGCTCTGGATAAAGTCTGTAGTGGACGCTGCAAGGAATCCTCCGAGAGTAGTATATGCTACAATAATCACTGCGCTGATGATCATGGCAGTAAGATAATTTACTCCGAATAAACTTGCAAAAAGCTTTCCGCATGCAGCAAAACCAGAGGCTGTGTATGGAATAAAGAAGATCACTATAAAAATAGCTCCGATCGACTGCAGAATCCTGCGCTCGTCTCTGAAACGATTGCTGAAAAAGGATGGTAAAGTGATAGAGTTTCCTGCCACATGTGTATAGAGGCGAATTTTTTTTGCCACGATTTTCCAGTTAAGGTATGTACCGATTGCGAGTCCGATTGCGGTCCAGCCGGCGTCTGCGATGCCGGAAAGATATGCGAGACCGGGAAGACCCATTAAGAGCCAGCTGCTCATGTCAGAGGCTTCTGCACTCATTGCAGTTACCAGCGGCCCAAGTTTTCGACCACCCAGATAGAAATCTGAAGTATCGTTGTTTTTTTTGGAACACAGATATCCGACAAAGAGCATTGCACCAAGATAGACAATGATTGCAAGCATGATACAGATGTGTGCTGTTGTCATAAGTTCCTCTCCCTTCTGAAGTTAAGATGCATAAATATGCATCTGTTAATATGCACATACATACAATATTATTAGAAAACCTTTTAAAAGTAAAGAAATTTTTGGGTAAAGAAAACTTCTTTTTTAAAAAAAAATAATTGATGAAAAAAGTGCCGAAAAAGCCGCAGAAACAATGGGGAAAGTGAAACAAAATGCCAAAAAATCTGTCGAATTTTTTCATTAATTGTCTGACGAATGTGGTTGACGAAAGAGGAGATTCTTCTTAGAATAAATATGAAACCTATAGTATTGCACAAACGGAGGATGGAAAATTGGAAAAAAAGACAGAAGTTGTAATTGTAAATTACATCGAAAAAATGCTGGGAGAAAGGAGAGAAAAGATAATTGAATCTGATGAATATATCCGGCAGGATATAGAGGATCTTAAGGAACTGGAAGAAAGATACGCCAGTATGAAGATTCCATATATGTTTCGAAGGGTGATAGATGACTATATTGCCTGCATGGAATCAAAGAGTGAAAGATATGCAGATCTTTCTTATATTAAAGGTATGGGAGATGCGATTTCACTTCTCAAAAACATAGGTGCCCTGAATAGTCAGGAGACACTGAGCATGAATGTGGAATAATTAATAAAACAATATCCTTTATGCAATAAAAGAGTATATTTATTTTATATTTCAAAAGGCATAGCCGGGGAAATCCGGTGACGCAAAACTATAGGGTCTAAGCAAAAAACAATGTATGACAGCCAGTTGCAACTACAGGATAATTATAGATCTTTTAAAATCAAGCAAAAGATAAACAATCAGTAATGAAACGACTATAAACAGTTACAGACAATTCACAAATAAATGACGATTATACATAGGTTAAGGGCTCACAGATGATCAGATGAAATGATTATCTGTGAGCCCTTTTAAGATGTTCCATAAATGGACCTGAGGGGAATCGAACCCCTGTCCGAAAGCCTGTCCCTTGCGGTATCTCCCATCACAGTCGCTGATTTAACATTCCCTTGGCAGTACGCCCACCGACAGGCTTACTGCTTTAGTAGCTTCATGATACATCTACCGGGGCAAAGCTTACCCGGCAAGGTTTCTCACATAGTCGACACCAGATTCCTGATGTGTGAGTGCATCAGGGCTGATGAGCAGCGCTTAGGCTGCTAACGCGTACTGTTCGTCTGCGTTTATATTTAGTTTCCCGATTGATACGCAGTTCAGGAGTCTGCGGATGGCTGCCTCAACTTCGAAGCCCCCGTCGAAACCAGTACAAGCCCCAAACGTTTGGTCATAAGATCTGTAAGAATCTTCTGAAAAATACTGGTAAACAGACGATGTTTTGTTTTAACTGTTCTTTATTATATGCAATAAGCATTCTGCTTGTCAAGGAAAACAGCAGTTTTTTCTGAAATAAAAATATGAAGAGTCTGAAAGGTTAGTCTTGACAGAAATGGGTTAGATGGTATAAACTTACAATAGTTTCAATAAACTAACTGAACGGACGGGAGTGAACACAATGGAAGCACTGAGAGAGACCATATTTAATGATACATTGGATTCTGATAGGAATTCCTGCCGTGATCAGCAATACCAGCGGAGTAATATGCAGAGAAGTGCAATTATGAACAAACTTCGTCAGGCCGGCTGCAGAATTACAAAGCAGAGAAAAATCATATTGGACATCATTTTACAGGAAGAATGTACCTGTTGTAAGGAAATTTATTTTCTGGCAGCCAGGAAAGATCCGAATATTGGAATGGCTACAATTTACCGGATGATCAATCTTCTGGAGGAGATGGGAGCACTTAAGAGAAAACGTGCCTATCGCATCTGCGATGAAGAAACTATGGTAAATATCTGCAGTATCAGACTGGATGATCATACCAACGTTCGTCTGGGTGGAGAGAAGCTGCGCCAGGTGATTGAAAGAGGAATGGAATCCTGCGGTTACCTGAATAACAGACGGGTAAGGAGCATTTCTGTGGAGCGTGGTGAGTAACCGCTCTTCACAGAAATTTTTAAAGGATACAGTGTAAAAGCTTATATTTTTACACATTAATGAGAAAATTTCTCAGAAAAGTAAATTGTTCTGGACTTTTGAAGAAGGAAGAATATAATGTCCTTAATGTCAAAATATGGAAGCGGATTTCAATGTTTTGGCAGATGCAGCAAATGATTGAAACAAAAAACAACTTACAGGAGGTTTAAGATAATGATCAAACTTAACACAAAACACAGCGGACTTTTTGCAGCAGGAGTGGTATTTGGAACAGCGGGTATTAAAGTGCTTTCCAGTAAAGATGCAAAGAAACTTTATACGAATTGTACAGCAGCAGTTCTTCGTGCAAAGGACTGTGTCATGAAGACAGTATCCAAGGTTCAGGAAAATGCAGAGGATATCTATGCTGAGGCTAAGCAGATCAATGAGGACCGCGCTGCCGCAGAAGAAATCTTTGAGGATGCCGCAGAGGAAGAAACCGTAGAAGAGACAGAAGAAACAACAGAAGAAACAGCAGAAGAAACAGCAGAAGAATAAAAAACAGGAATACCTGTGGTGATGAAGATCATTGCGGGAGGAAAGATGATATGAAATTCAAAATAGAACATCAGATCAGAGGCAGGATGAGGATTCATCTCTGCCAAAAAAGAATGACCTGCCGTCAGGCAGATCAGCTGGAGTACTTTCTCAGAGGGCTTGAAGGCGTGACCACGGCAAAAGTGGCAGAACGCAATCAGGATGCCGTGATCTGTTATGATGGAGACAAGACAGAAATTCTGAAAGCTGTGCAGAGGTTTTCTTACAGTCATGCGGAGGCACCGGAAAGCTATCTTCAGAACTCCGGGCGGGAGATGAACAGTGAATACTGGGAAAAAATGGTAAATCATGTTGTGATCCATTATGGAAAGAAGCTTTTTCTTCCGATGCCGATAAGGACAGTGCTTACTACGCTGCGTTCTGTAAAATATATCTGGAAAGGTGTCCGTACACTTGCCAGACGAAAGATAGAAGTTTCGGTTCTTGATGCGACAGCAATTGGAGTATCCATTTTCCGCGGTGATTTTGCAACAGCATCTTCTGTCATGTTCCTGCTTGGATTTGGAGAAATCCTGGAAGACTGGACGCATAAGAAATCCGTAGATGATCTTGCAAGAAGTATGTCTTTGAATGTAAGTAAAGTATGGCTTGTGACAGAAGAAGGAGAAGTGCTTGTAAATTCAGATCGTATCAGACCGGGAGACGAGGTCAGGATCCGTATGGGAACAGTGATTCCATTTGACGGCGTTGTCACGGCCGGAGAGGGAATGGTCAATCAGGCATCTCTTACGGGAGAGTCCATGCCGGTTGCAAAACGGGAATCGAGTTATGCATATGCAGGAACAGTTGTCGAGGAAGGCGAGATTACTATCTGCGTCAAAGAAACGACAGGTTCCACCAAGTTTGAAAAGATTGTTACAATGATCGAAGAAACCGAGAAACTGAAATCAGCAGTGGAAAGTAAAGCAGAACATCTTGCAGACAGCCTGGTTCCATACACACTTGCCGGAACAGGACTTACATATCTGCTTACCAGGAATGTGACCAGGGCATTATCCATTCTTATGGTGGATTTCTCCTGTGCACTGAAGCTTGCAATGCCGATTTCTGTTCTTGCGGCAATACGTGAAGCGAACGCACACAAGATTACCGTCAAGGGAGGCAAATTCCTGGAAGCAGTTGCAGAAGCGGATACGATTGTGTTTGATAAGACAGGAACTCTGACAAAGGCACAGCCGACAGTTGTAGATGTTGTCTCCTTTAACGGAGATTCAGGAGATGATCTTCTTCGTCTTGCAGCCTGCATGGAAGAGCATTTTCCGCATTCTATGGCAAAGGCTGTCATGGATGCGGCCAGAAACCAAGGTCTGACTCATGAAGAAATGCATTCGAAGGTAGAATATATTGTGGCACATGGTATTTCTACAACGATAGATGGAAGAAAGGCTGTTATCGGAAGCCATCATTTTGTGTTTGAAGATGAGAAATGCAAAATCCCGGATGGAATGGAAGAAAAATTTGCAGAGCTTCCACCTGAATATTCACAGTTGTATCTTGGTATCGAAGGAGAACTGGCAGCTGTTATCTGTATTGAGGATCCGCTCCGCGCGGAGGCACCTGGTGTGATCCGGAAACTGCGTGAAGCAGGATTTAAACAGATTGTCATGATGACAGGTGACAGTGACCGCACAGCCAGGGCTATCGCGTCAAAGGTTGGTGTTGATGAATACTATTCTGAAGTACTTCCGGAAGATAAAGCAAAATTTATTGAGGAAGCCAGAAAGAATGGACATAAAGTGATCATGGTCGGGGATGGAATCAATGATTCTCCTGCACTTTCGGCTGCTGATGTGGGCGTTGCGATCAGTGACGGAGCAGAACTTGCAAGAGAAATCGCAGATATCACGATAGGGGCAGACGATCTCTCTGTAATGGTTACCCTCAAAGAAATCAGTAACGGACTGATGGCAAAGATACACAGAAACTACAGACGCATTGTGGGAATCAACGGAACACTGATCGCACTTGGTGTGACAGGTGTGATCCAGCCAACGACTTCTGCACTTCTTCATAATACATCTACTTTACTGATTGGCATGGATTCCATGAAATCGGTAATTTGAAAAAAGTTAAACGCAAAAAACTATTGACAGTGCAGGAAAAATATAGTACTATCCTAGTAGTTAGTTAATACTAACGACGGAGTGAAGATTACGCATATGGAGACATATGCGTAACTTTTAAAGCATGGGTTAGTTAGAACTAACGATATTCCTGCGTATAAACGGTGAAAGCCGGAAATTTCTTTCTCCTGCAGGATGCATCATGAGCGAAATGGGGGTAACCAAATGTTAGAATCAGATATTGTTGCGCACTGCGCTCCGACGCTTGCAGGGATAAAGACGGCAAATATGTTTAATTATCTGCCGGATGATATGGAAAAACTGCATCAGGAGATACAGGAAGAAAACTGTAAGCTGAATAGTAAAGGTGTCTATGTGGAAATACTTCGGACAGGTGAGAAGAGGGCTTTGATATATGTCTATCGAAAAAACAGACTGGAAGCTGATCTGAACAGGAAAGGGGCAGAGAGTATTCTTCAGACCTGTGGATATGAATGTGGGGAGACAGACTGCTGTCTTCGAAAGCTTCAGGAGCGCTTTTTTCAGTATGAATGTTTTCCGCATGAGGTGGGACTGTTTCTGGGTTATCCGCTGGATGATGTGGCAGGATTTATTGAACAGAAGGGAAAAAATTACAAGTGCTGTGGAATCTGGAAGGTTTATGGAGATGAGCATAAGAGCCGGATGACTTTTCAGAAGCTGAAGAAGTGTTCAGAAATCTATCAGAGATTATTTGCGGATGGCAGAAGCATTCTCCAGCTTACGGTGGCAGCATGATCAAGGACCAAGAAAGGACAAGGTAAAAGAATATGAGTAAAGTAGCAGTTGTATACTGGAGTTCTACAGGAAATACAGAAAGCATGGCCAATGCAGTGGCAGATGGTGCAAAAGCAGCAGGTGCAGAAGTGTCTGTATTCGAGACAGCTGATTTTGATGCAGCAAAAGTGGATGGATTTGATGCGATTGCTTTTGGATGCCCGGCTATGGGTGATGAGGTTCTGGAAGAGGATGAGTTTGAGCCGATGTTCAGTTCCTGTGAGGCAAAGCTTTCCGGCAAAAAGATCGGGCTTTTTGGATCCTATGGCTGGGGAGATGGAGAATGGATGCACAACTGGGAAGATAAATGCAGAGAAGATGGAGCACTTCTTGTCTCAGATGGTGTGATCTGCCAGGAAGAGCCAGACGATGATACAGTAGAAAAATGCAAAGAACTGGGAAAAGCTCTGGCATAAATGAAAGAATAAATAAAAGAATAAATGAAAGATGCTGCCGTCAGAAACCATTATCCTTTACAGAAGATGGTTCTCTGAGGCAGCATTTTTGTTGCTGTTCACATTTGCTTTTATAAAAGGATGAACAGTAAATTTCGTATATTGCAATAAAACAGATCTTATATTATACTGTACAGCAGAATAGTGGTAACTGTTCACAGGTAATATTCCGCAAGGGATTTTGCCAACGCTGCTGTGAGCGGAGTGAACAGTAACGATTAATATACAGTATTTTATGAGAAGGAATTTACAGAATGAGCAGAATATATCAGCAGCGTGCCAGAATCCTGGTAATAGACAATTCAGAGATCAACAGAGAAATGTTGAATGATATTTTGGGGGAAATCTATGAGATAAAACTGGCAGGAAGTGGTCGTGAGGCTCTGGAAATCCTTGAAAAAGAACACTGGAATCTGGAACTGGTGCTTCTGAAGCTGGAGATGCCGGACATTGATGGATACGAACTCCTCAGGATTATGGGAGAGAAGAAGTGGCTGGATGAGTTTGCTGTGATCGCTGTGATTGCAAGTCTGACTGCAGATGTTAAGAGAGCATACAGACTTGGAGCCTGTGACTGTTTCAGACTTCCTTTTGTTACAAGTATACTGAATCACCGTATCGAGAATGCGATCGCTACTCATGAGAAGGAATACAGAGATTATCTCACCAGAGCCTATAATCGCCGGGGATTTGTCTATATGGTAGAAAGATTCCTGAATCATTGCGAGGACAGAACCAGATATGGAATCCTGTACTTTAACATTAAGAACTTTAAAGCAACAAATGAGCTTCTTGGTGTAAAGGAGGGAGACTGCATCCTTCAAAGTTTCTGCAAGAGTATAGAGAGGTCTTTTTTGCATCCTGTTTATACAGCAAGGGTAGAAGCAGATCATTTCGTGAGTTTTGTGGAGCGTGACAGGATCTCTCTGAAGAAGCTGGAAGAGTTTTGTAATCAGATTTTTGAAATTTACAATAAGAAGATTCGTGTGCACAGTTGCTGTGGCATTTTTTATCTGAAGGATGAGAATATGCCCGTGGCAGGGATGGTCGACCGGGCTAAGCTCGCAAAGCAGCACATTGTAGATGAATACCTTAAGCCATATGCAGTGTTCGATCAGAAGATGGAGATGGAATATATTGATAAGGCGGAAATCGCAGCTGCATTCGAAGAAGCAATCATAAATGAAGAACTGGAAGTGTATTATCAGCCGATTGTAGATCCTGTTACAGGCAGGATTATGTCAGCAGAGGCATTGGTTCGTTGGATACATCCAAAGAAGGGATTTATTTCTCCTGGTATATTTGTACTGAAACTGGAGGAGGATGGCTCTGTTTCCAAACTTGACCGTTATGTTTTTCAGAAGGTGCGTTCCTATATCTCGGGCAGATATGAGAAAGGGCTGGAGGTTGTTCCGGTCTCCATGAATCTTTCATGGATGGATTTTTATGATGAGGCACTGATCGATGAAATCGTCGATTTTCTCGAACATCCGGAGTTTCCGTCGGAACTGATCCGGTTTGAGATCACAGAAACCTCCTATGCGGCACTGGAGGAGAATGTCGGTAAGGTTCTGAACAAGATCAAGAAAAAAGGAGCATGGATTCTTCTGGATGATTTCGGAAGTGGATATTCCTCTTTCAACATGCTTCAGAGGTTTTCCTTTGATATCCTCAAGATCGATATGTCTTTTACGAGAGAGATTGAGATGAATTCAAGGACAAGAAGGCTGATTCCACTGATCATAGAGACAGCACACGCACTGGACGCCAAAACCGTGGCAGAGGGTGCAGAAACAAAGGAACAGGTAGAATTCCTCAGAAACCATGGCTGCGATTACATTCAGGGATATTATTTCTACAGACCGTTGAAAAAAGATGAGTTTTCGGAAAAACTGGATCAGAATTCCTGAAAATGTTCACAAAACAAACATAAATCTCTGATAAGATAACAGCATATGAACGATAGAGGAAGCGGTGTAACTGTTTACAGGTAATATCCCGCGAGGTGTTTTGCCATGAATATGGCAAAATCCCGAGACATACGGGGCAAAATGCTATCACCGAAGGTGATTTGGAATGCATTTTGACCAAGTTACTGTGAACGGAGTGAACAGTAACAAAGCGGTCATTGTGAGCAGTGACAAGAAAATTTGATTGGAGGAATCAGAGATGGAAGCCCCGAAAATTCTTATAGTAGATGATGAAAGCCGTATGAGAAAGCTGGTGAGAGACTTTCTCGAAAAAAAGAATTTCCAGGTTCTGGAGGCCGGTGACGGCGAAGAAGCAATGGACATTTTTTATGAAGAAAAGGATATTGCCCTTATACTTCTGGATGTTATGATGCCGAAAATGGACGGCTGGGAAGTATGCAGGGAGATCCGTAAGAATTCCAAGGTGCCGATCATCATGCTGACAGCACGTGGGGATGAGAGGGATGAACTCCTGGGATTTGACCTTGGAGTGGATGAATACATCTCGAAACCGTTCAGCCCGAAGATTCTGGTTGCGAGAGTGGAGGCCATTCTTCGAAGAACAGGACAGGATGCAGGAAATGATGTTCTGTCAGCCGGTGGAATTGTGATCGATAAGGCCGCACATCAGGCGACTGTTGACGGGGAGCCTATGGAACTGAGCTTTAAGGAATTTGAACTCCTGACATATTTCCTTGAGAATCAGGGAATTGCTCTTTCCAGGGAGAAAATTTTGAATTCCGTATGGAATTATGATTATTTTGGAGATGCCAGAACCATTGATACGCATGTCAAGAAACTGAGAAGTAAGATGGGTGCGAAGGGAGAATATATCAAGACAGTCTGGGGAATGGGTTATAAATTTGAGGTGGATGAATCATGAAATGTTTACACGAAGATTCAGCTAAGAAGCACAAGACCAGGAAATTTCATCCGCTTCGCCGACAGATAGCAGTCCTGTTTATCGGACTGCTTCTTCTTTCTATGATCGTCATAACACTGATCAATGGACTGTTTCTGGAACATTATTATATCAGCAGGAAAACAGAAGTTCTGAGAGATGCGGTGCAAAATCTGGAAAGTCTTGATGTAGTAACGGACTCGGACGGAAACAGCAGTGCAGAAATCTCAGATCAGATATTTAAGGACTGCTCTGAGAATAATCTTACCTGGGTGATGATCACAGCGGATGGTCAGACGATATGTGCTGTCGGAAGCAATGAGGATTTGCTGGAGGCCCGGCTGGTAGGATATATTTACGATCTGGACCGGAAGAAGGGTAAGGAAAAAGTCCTTCAGAAGTATGACAGCTATGTGATCCAGCAGGTAAGTGACCGCTTTGCGGGAATGGAGTATGTAGAAAGCTGGGGAGAACTGGGAAATGGATGCTATTTTCTGATCCGTACCCCGCTGGAGAGTATTCGTGAGAGTGTTGCAATCTCCAACAGTTTTTATTTCTACGTGGGTCTTGTGATCATTGCTCTGAGCGGACTGATGATCTGGGTGGTCACGAAGCGTATCACAAAGCCTATCAGTGAACTGACGCGGCTTTCTACCAAGATGAGTGAACTGGATTTTGATGCAAAGTATCACAGCCAGGCAGGTAATGAGATTGATGAGCTTGGAGAGAACTTCAACAGAATGTCCGAACAGCTGGAAAAGACAATCTCAGAGCTTAAATCAGCGAACAATCAGCTCCTTAAGGACATCGAAAATAAGGAAAAGATTGACAGGATGCGTCAGGAGTTTTTGAATAATGTTTCTCATGAGCTTAAGACGCCGATCGCACTGGTGCAGGGATATGCAGAAGGCCTTAAAGAAAATATCTCTGATGATCCGGAGAGCAGAGAATTTTATTGTGATGTGATCATGGATGAAGCGGCCAAGATGAACAAGCTTGTCAAGAACCTGCTGACACTGAATCAGCTGGAATCCGGCCGGGATGAGGTGACCATGGAGAGATTTGATGTTGTAAGTCTGATTCGGGGAGTCCTCCAGTCTATGGATATCATGATCCAGCAAAAAGAGGCAAAAGTGAATTTTGAAGCATCGGATCCGGTATATGTCTGGGCAGATGAGTTCAAGATTGAAGAAGTTGTGACGAATTATACCAGCAATGCACTGAATCACTTGAATGGCGAGAAGGAAATTGAAATCCGTGTGCTGCCTGAGGATGACCGTGTCCGGGTAACGGTATTTAATACAGGAACTCCGATCCCGGAGGAGGATATTCCGAAACTGTGGAACAAATTTTACAAGGTAGATAAGGCAAGGACCAGGGAATATGGTGGAAGCGGAATCGGACTTTCCATCGTAAAAGCGATCATGGAAAGTCTGCATCAGCAGTATGGTGTGCAGAATTATGATAACGGAGTCGAATTCTGGTTCACACTGGACCGCAAAAATGATTAAAAAAGGAGCGGATGTAAAGAAATTACTTTGCATCTGCTCCTTTTTGCTGTATACTTGCTTACATGACAGTTGCTTTTTGGAGAACTGTGTTATATGAAAAAAGACAGGATGTGAGACGCGAATGATAGGTATTATCGATTATTATCGTTATCATTCCTCAGAAATCCTGTAAAATCAATACTTTCAAGGCGTTGAAGTTGATGATTTTTGGGTTTTACTAATTATTTACTAATTAATTTGCCCCGAATGTACAATACAATTTTGATAAATGCAACATTATAGAAAAAGTAGGAAGACGTATGAAAAAAGAGTTATACTGTTCCAAATGCGGAAACCGGTTGAAACATTATGACAGCGTTACCAGACTCATACGTACTAAAAATCGAGAAACAAGAAAAATACGGGTCGAACGACTTCAATGTCGTTACTGCTGTGAAATACATAGAAGATTACCAAATTATATTTTCCCTTATAAACAATACGATTCAGAAATTATCAAAGGTGTTTTAGAGGGAATAATTACCTGCGAAACTTTGGGATATGAAGACTACCCATGTGAGATGACCATGATCCGTTGGAAGAGTTCGCAGGATTTACAGCTTCTTTTATGAGAAAGGAGCGTGTTAAAAATGGAAGAATTGAAAAGAATCAACGCTAAACTTGCCAGGAAGCAAATTGTAAGGATTATAGGTGGTGTTGGCGCCGTAGCCCTTGGATCTGTACTTATTGGTGCAGGTGTTTATATAGAGGGTATAACGGATTGCCAGTGCTGGATAGCAAATGTTTATCCTGAAGAATATGCATCCATGACAAGGAAGGTTGTAAAGCAACTTGAAAATTCATAACACGAATATTGTCGATAGAGGTCTACGGAAACGTAGGCTTCTATTTTTTTTGCCTAATTGCAGTCACCGAGGTTGTTTTTACCGGAAAGGATTTTTAACCTAGAATAGAATCCACAAGGAGGAACAACTATTATGGCGACAACAATAAGAGCAGAATTATCTGAAAAGAATCCTTACTGGATTGAAAAACATCGTTATTATGAACTGAAACATTTCTGTCTTCAGTATCCCATTTGGAAAAAGATTTATCGATCATTGGATGGGCTGTCTGGTCATTCTACGGATTTTACTACGATGGTGGTAAATAGTACATTAGGAGATCCGACCGCAAAAATCGGTATGGCGAAAGTGTATTATTCGGATCGTATGAAGATGCTTGAACAAACTGCCACCCGCACTGATGAAACTCTTGGTATTTATATTCTGAACGGTGTGACTGAGGGATGGTCATATGACATTCTCAAAGCTAGATTAGGAATTCCCTGTTGTAAGGATACTTATTACGAATTGTACAGACGATTCTTCTGGCTGCTGAACAAAGAGAGAGGATGATCATTCGCAAAATTTACAAGTTATATTATGGAAACGAAAACTAAATTTTGGAGGTATGATTATGAAAATGAGATTAATGACACCAGAAGCAATTAAAGAGATTGAGAGTTTGATTCCGGATCATGAAGAAGCACTTATGCGATGGGGAGCTCAAATGTATAGAGAAGGCATTGTAAAGGGAGCTATTTTCACTGGTACTGGAATGTTATTAGGAATGATTGCAGGTGTAGTAAAAGAACTTTATTTTGATACCAAAAAGAAAAATAGTAACATCGAAGAGGAGTCCTAACAAGGGCTCTTTCTTTTTATCCTAGATTAGAAACAGGACGGAGGTTACCGGAAAAGATGTTATTTTGATATCTGAAAAATTGCCGGGTGGAAACTTTTTGAAAAACATTTTGGAAGGAGGTGTCGTATGATACTGCTTATGGTATTACTCATGGGTATTCTGACAGGAATGCTTATTGCAAAATTTGCATTTCGAGACAAACCAATAGGATCTCTTAGGGTAGATCAGTCTGATCCGGACAGTGGACCTTATTTATTCCTTGAATTGAGTCCTGGCGGAGCAGATGAAATCTATAAGAAAAAATATGTTTCTCTCCGGGTAAACCTGAAAAATTATATTTCGCAGAAATAGCAAGTCCTATTATGGAACGAAACAATAATTTATCTGAAGGGAGAAAACGAAATGGATGACAGAAACATTGAGGAATTATTGAGCGAGGAAATTGCAAAACAGATTCAGGCATTATCTGGACTAGAAGCCGGAAGCAAAGAAAAATCTGCGGCGATTGATGATTTAACACAGCTTTACAAGCTGAGAATCGAAGAGAACAAGAGTATGTGGGATGCAGACGAAAAATACAATTCTCGTATTGCTGATAACGAAGCAAAAGAACGGGAAGAGGAAATTAAGCGTCAGCAGATTGCAGAACAGGTTAAAGATCGATATTTCAGAGCTGGTATAGCTGGAGCTGAACTCATCTTACCGTTGATATTCTATGGCATCTGGATGAATAAAGGATTCAGATTTGAGGAAACTGGAACAATTTCATCACAGGTATTCAGAGGTTTAATCAACCGTTTCAGACCTACTAAGAAATAAAACAGGATTCCAAACGTTGAGGACGAACAAAACAAGTCCTCTTCGTTTTTCCGTAAAAAATACATGGGCTACTATGAAAGGAGATGATTTACATGGGAAAAATCTATATTGAAGTACCCAGAAACACAGATCAGACGACTATCAGCATACCTTGCGGAGAAAAAGGACAAGTGTTATGGCAGTTTACGGTGATATTCATCGAAAATGAATACCTGAAGAAGCGACTGGTGACTGTTATGGATAATAACTGTGAGGATGGTGGAGAGCCATCAATTCAGAGTATGATGATCACTAACAAGAACAACCGTACAGCTACATTTGAGTATCATTTAGATCAGGATATTAAAGCTGACATAAAATTGTCGGTATATTTCTGCAAATCATGCAGGATGATAATAGCTGAATGGTAAAGGGAACTTAGGGGATGTGAGCATAAACGCATCTCCTTTTCTTTTTGCGTGAAATTTACAAGGGCTATTATGAGAGAATAAAGCTTTATCTCTTGTACAAATAAACTTTAGTTTGTATACTTATGGCAAGGTATATGGCTAAACAATTTTGAAAGGAGATATTTAGCTATGAGTTTTTTTAATGAGAAACAGAGAAAGGCAATGGAAGATGGAGAGTATATCTGCTCTGAATGCGGAAAATTAATGGAATTTGAAGATGAGTGGGAAGAGACATTGGTATGCCCCCACTGTGGTCACAGCGTAGATTTAGAGGAATATGGCTGTGAAGGAGATGAAAAATACGAAAATTTATATCCGACCAGAGAAGAGTTACTTGGAGAATCTGACGATTAAAAAACATAAGCTAAAAGGAGAAGGGTCTTAGAGAAATCTAAGGCTCTTTTCTTTTTGTACAGGAGAAATAGATGCGGTATCATTATCAAAAGCCAGAAATTTACAGGTCTATGTACGGAGAAACATATATTTGTAATCATCCAGTATATGATCAGTGTACTTTATTTAGAATCGGACAAAATGGTCTGGCAGTTATACAACAGAGATTTAATCCACATACGAAGACTACCTGGTGGGGAGAAGTTGACGCATGGCTGACGGACGCTTTGTATCTTCATCCAGGATTCAAGAAATATTTTGACAGTCGATCTGGAAAGTGTACGGACGGTTTATATCCTACAGTAACGATCAGGCAGATCATGTGGGCTTTAAAAATGAAGCCTATACAGCGACAGAGATGGGAAACCTGTTTTGATCGAAGAGAAATTTAAGCCCATTTTCGCCAATTTTACAGCTCCTATTATGAGAAACGATAGCTTTTGAAAGGAGAAAAAGGAGCATGGATGAAATGAGAATAGTATCGAAATTCACAAGAGGAATTATTTCCAAAGCGTTGAAGGTGATGGTACGTAAGAAATCTGGGTATAACGTGGATATTCAGGTGAATGAAATTACCACCACAATCAATGATGGAAAGACGCATCTTCATGTGGATGTTGATGCAGAACTTGAAAGAGACGAGCTTATTAAAATTCTGAAGAGTATCGGTTTGAACTAACCGAGAGGGGCGTGAGCAACGCCTCTTTTCTTTTTTCTTCGCAAAATTTACAAAGGCTATTATGAGAGAAAGAATAGCTCAATGGTAGAGCACCAGTCAATAACCGTACTGGAGATGGAGGTCCGAATCCTCACTATTTCTCTTTTATTTTTGCTGAAAAATGAAAGGAGAATTGGTAAATGAATGTCTATTGAAGAACTATCACTGGTGCTTTATGACACATTCCAAATGGATGTGTGCTTTCCGTCATGGTCCATACTGAATAAAGAATTTGAAAAATCAAGCTATTCTTTATGGGCTATGGAAGAACTGAAATCTTATATTTCAGAAAAACTTTATCCGAGAAAGTCGGGTACAATCAAAGAGTTTATTCGGATTACTGCGGATTTTAAGAAAAAAATGTCTGAGTATTCTAAAGTTAATCCAAATAACAATTTAATGTTTACTGTGGCAGATAATATCTCATCAAATGTGTTAGAGGTGCTACGAGCTATGGAATGAAAGGAGACTCAATGAAGAAAATGAATACCAGAAAATTAAAGAAATTTTCACCAACTGTTTTATCATGTGCTGGTGCTGTTGGAGTAGTTGGAACGTCTGTACTTGCTGTAAAAGCTACGCCGAAAGCACTTAGAAAAATCAGAGCAGATAGTAGAAATGCCCATAATGATCCGGATGCATATACAAAACTGGAAGCGTTTCAGTCTGCCTGGATTTATTATATTCCGTCAGTAGTTATGGGAGCAGCAACTATGATCTGTATATTTGGTGCCAATATTTTGAACAAACATCAGCAGGCAGCAATTACAAGTGCCTAGGCATTACTCAACGATGCTTACCAGGATTATAAGGATAAGCTGAAAGAACTGTATGGGGAAGATGCTCACAGGAAAATCATGGAAGCTATTGCTGTGGAGAAAGCTGACGATATGTATATCGCATCCACAGGACTTCTAGGAGGAAGCTCTCTTGATTTTGATGAGCATAATCCAGAAGATAACCGGTTGTTTTATGATTCGTTCTCAAAACGATATTTTGAGAGTTCTATCAACAGAGTCATTCAGGCTGAGTACTATCTGAATCGCGACTTTGTAATCGGTGGTTACCGATCAGTAAATGATTTTTACGAATTTCTGGGTATAGAACCGATATCTGGTGGCGATGAAATTGGCTGGAATATTAGCTCTGGTTTAGTATGGATCGATTTCGATCATTACAAAACAGTGTTGGACGATGGACTTGAGGTTTGTGTTATTGAGATGGACTGGTTGCCGGAAACATATGCGGAGTGAGAGTTCGCAAAAAATACAACTGCTATTATGAAAGGAGAGTGGCGACATGAACAGTAAAATGATTAAGGCTATTGGAATGGCAGCAACCATAATCGGTATTGGAGTGAATCTTTTAACTGATTGGGTTGATGAACAGAAAATGGATGAAAAAATTGAGGCTAAGGTGAATGAAGCACTTGCTAAGAAAGAAGAAGCGGAGGAGTCCTGATACGGACTCTTTTCGTTTTTCTTTTGGGTAAAGTATGGAGTCACCAACCGACAGAGCCATTTATATCATCCAATATTGCCTTGATAAATTGCTGAAAGAGGTAACTTATCAGTATGGATATAGCTTGGAGCAGGAGAGTTATTCGAGATGGGCGGCAAGGGAATTGTTGGACCGTCTTAGAAAAAATCCGATAACACCGCCATTACTGATTATCGAGGAATTTCGAGATCAAATGGACGAGTATTCAAAAATTAATCCAGATACAAATCTTGTTTTCAACAGCGGAAAAGATTTAGCTGAATGGATTATTAACCTGCTAATTGCGTAGTTACATAATAAAAATTTTATATTTCTGAAAGGGGAAACAACAATGAACGAAAACAGAAAAACAACAAGATTAGAAACTTTGGCAGCAGCACAGCTTATTCGCAGAATGCTTAATAATGAAGCAACACTCGAAGAACTGGGACGAGCAACATCTTACATGGTAACAGCATCTGAATATGATGCCGCAATGATTAAACTTGATGAGGTTGCCGAGAAAACAGAAATTAAAGAACTTGCAAAGAAATATACGACGCCTGATGGTACAGCGAAACGATCTGGTCGGTATCACTGGCAGAGTGCCGATGAAATGTTTAAAGAGTTACTCAATATGACATTCGGTGTTCCGAAACCAGAGTTTGATTTATCAAGCATGAAAGTAGGAGATAAGATTACTGTCGATTTAAAAGATATGGGAAAATTTGAAGCAACAGCTCATGAAGTTACCGACGAAAGTGTTCTCTTTATCTTTGATGACTATATCACCGAAAGACCTATGAACGAAAGCAACACTAATGTCGGTGGTTATGAAGAATCTGATCTGAAAAAGTGGATTGAAGGTGAACTGTTTAGTAAATTTCCTGTGGAGTTAAAAGCAAGACTCGTGGAACTGACGATCCCTACGGTCGGACAGGTTGTCAGTTGGGATGATGAATGGGATAAAGAGCATTTTGAGGCTGATGGCGACGAGCAGCTTCCGCTTATGAAACTGATAAAGAACAGAGTGGCATATCTCAATAACGAGTGCAAATGGGGCTGGCTTCGTAATGCCACGAAGAAAGAATGCTCTTCGGCTTACTTTGCCATTGTGACCCACTGCGGTAGTGCGAATTGCAACTCCGCTTCGAGCTCTAATGGGGTTCGTCCCGAATTCCGATTGGTTAAATAAATTGCCGCCCCTTGTGGGCGGTTTATTAAATTATGGAGGAAACTGAAAATGCAAAAACCAAATTTAACAAAAGTCTTCAATGGTGTAAAAATCGCCACTGTGAAACACAGCCCTGAAATCTTAATGGGTATCGGAATTACCGGAATGGTAACGACAACTGTAATGGCGGTAAGAGCGACCCCGAAAGCATTGATGTTGATTGAAGTCGAAAAAAGACGATTGAATCGTGAACTTCTGGAAGAAGCGAAGAAATCTGGTTGTGAAGAATGTAATCAGATTACACATCTGGAGCCGGTAGATCTTATTAAAGCCACATGGAAGTGTTATATTCCTGCTGGAATCACCGGTATAGTGTCTATAGCTTGTCTCATCGGAGCCAGTTCAGTGAACGCCAGACGAAACGCAGCATTAGCTACAGCGTATACCTTATCTGAAACTACACTCAGAGATTATCAGAAAAAGGTGATTGAAACTATCGGTGAAAAGAAAGAACAGACTGTTAGAGATGCTGTTGCTAAAGAACATATCGAGAGAGATCCAGTAGAGAACAAAGAAGTTATATTCTCAGGACGAGGAAACACATTGTGTTACGATTCGATATCTGGACGATATTTTAGATCCGACATGGATGCGATAAAAAAGGCGGAGAATGAATTAGATGCCAGACTGAGAAATGAAATGTATATTTCACTTAATGAGTTCTACTATGAGATTGGACTGGAGCCACTTAGCGTAATCGGTGATGATCTTGGATGGAATATCGATAGTGGATATTTGGATCTTGGATTCAGCTCTCAGATTGCTACGGACGGTACGCCTTGTCTGGTAATTGAGTATAATCCGGCACCTAGATATGATTATCGAAATTTGATGTAAATTCGCAAAATTTACAAGTTATATTATGGAAACGAAAACCTATTTCAACAAACTGAAAGGAGAAACAAATCATGGAAAACAACAATGAAATCATGAACAACAGCGAAGAGGTTATGGAAACGGCAACAGAGGAAATCGTTAAAGCGACTTCTGCCAATAGTAGTTTCAGTACAGCTACTAAAATTGGATTGGCTATGCTTGCAGGAGGTTTAATCTGCAAATTTGTAGTTGAACCAGGTGTAGCAAAACTGAAAAAGATGGCAGATGAACGTGCGGCGAAGAAAAATGTTTCCAATCCAGACAAGGTTGTGGATGCTGATTTCACAGAAGTTACTGAGGAAGAAGATCCAGAATAAGGATTGAAAATGGTTTTAGGAAGAGGGAGTCTTGGAGAAATCTAGGACTCTTTCTTTTTGCTTTTATATGGGAGGTGTCCTATGAATCAGTATATGTATGATGGTCCGGTTATGGAATTTGAAACATGTATTGCAAGTCGATGGCGTGGATCTACATATGCAGTATCTGAAAAGAAAGCCAGAAGTAATTTGGCTTATCAGTTTAAGAAAAATAATAATCGTATTTCGGGAGCAAGGATTACTCTCCCAGGAAAGGTGAAAATGGTGAATGATTATGAATATTGATTTTGATACTGTAATCGGATTAGCTGGTGTAGCAGTTGGTTTGTTTGGAATTGGTTATGCGATTGGTGCAAACAAAAAATTAAAAGATGTTAGTGAGGTTGTTGGAAAGTCTGTAGATTCCATGATTGCAGATGGAAAAGTCGATATTCCTAAAGAACTCATCAATGAAACTATAAAAGAACAGGTATCATCGAAAGTGGATATCGAGGTTCAACGTAAAGTAAAAGCAGCGTGTGACAATATCGTGTTTGATGTGAAAACCTCTATGTATAACAAAATCAGTGATGCTGCCGAAAAGGCTGTTAGCTCAACTTATCAGTCTATGGAAGTTGAAGCAAAAGAGAGAATCAGAAAAGAGCTTCGTAACATTGATATTTCAGCATTAAAAAGAGAAGTAAAAACGGAGGCAAAGGACGCTGTTGCTGAAAAATTGCAGGCATCTATGGATGATATTCTGGAATCTTATAATTCAAACCTTGCAAATGTACAGAATATTTACAGCTCTATTGCCAAATCCATGAGTGCAAGAGCGTAGGAGGATATGTATGGCACAGCATGATAGATATGATACTGATATTTTAAAAGCTTTACAGAAGATTGCTAATAGTCTTTCTGGCATTGAGCGATATCTCAAGAGCAAGGCTGAAGAATCGAAAAATGATGATAAAGAGGTGAACAACGATGGAAGAGTATAAATCTAATTCTCATAAAGCGAGGGAGCGAAAAAACGAGCCGGTTGCAGAAAAGAAAGTTGAGAAGATTATTTCAGGATCTGCGAAATCAAAGAAAAAATCAGGGATTCAGAAAATTACGAACGTGTTTGTTCCGGAAGATGTGGACGATGTTAAGAGTTATATTTTTGAAGATATCGTGGTTCCGGCAGTAAAAGACATTATTCTTGATGCGGTGAGAGCATTTCTGGGAGTTAATGGCAATTCTCGTGGAAAATCGTCTTCTGCATCTAAGATTTCTTATCGAAAATATTACGATGATCGTGAAAGAAGAGACAGTGGAAGCAGTAATCGAACCAGAACCGGCTATGAATATGATGATATCATTCTGGACAATCGTGGAGAAGCGGAAGATGTCCTGTCTCGTATGGATGAACTTATCGCTACATATGGCTTGGTCAGTGTGGCAGATTTCTATGATCTTGTAGGGATTACCGGAAATTATACAGACAATAAATATGGCTGGTCGGATATTCGCAACGCTTCTGTTGTGAGAGTAAGAGACGGGTACATGATCAAATTGCCGAAAGCATTACCATTAAATTAAAAAGGGGGTAAAAGAGAATGACCGAAATAGTTTTACAGCCACAGCAGTATGAATCAGATGATGTAATGGTATCTCATCCGGATCATTATCAGTCAGAAAGCGGATTAGAAGTAATAGATGTTATCGAAGCGTTTACCGCTGAATTAAATGGCATCGAGGCTACGGATACTGGAAATATTTTGAAGTATGCTTGCCGTTGGAAGAAAAAGAATGGTATCCAGGATTTAAAAAAAATCATGTGGTACACACAGCATTTAATCAATTATCTTGAAAGAAGAGGAGAAAAATAGAATGAACAAAAATGAAATTGTAAAGAAGGTATCATCTACCTTTGGAAAAGTGACGGTTAAGCTGAAAAAGCATAGTCCTGAAATTTTAGTTGTAGCAGGCATTGTTGGGACGGTAGCCAGCACAGTTATTGCCTGCAAAGCGACAACTAAACTTAGCTCTGTTCTGGCAGAATCTAAGGATAACATCGATACTATTCACAAATGTATGGATGACGAATCTGTAGCGGATAGATATTCAAAAGAAGATGCAAAAAAAGATCTAACCATCGTGTATGTACAGGCTGGGGTTAAAGTGGCGAAACTATATGCACCGGCAGCTATTCTTGGTGTCGTTTCTATCACAAGTATTGTTGCTTCTCATAATATTCTTCGTAAGAGAAATGTTGCTATTGCAGCAGCTTACGCAACAGTTGATAAATCATTCAAAGAATACAGAAACCGAGTTGTGGAAAGATTCGGTGAAGATGTGGATAAAGAACTTCGCTATAACATCAAAGCAAAGAAAATCGAAGAAACGGTAAAAGATCCGGAAACCGGTAAAGAGAAGAAAAGTAAAACCACAGTTGATATCGCCAACCCGACAGTAGATGATTATGCTCGATTCTTCGATGAAACCTGTAAACATTATGAAGAGAATATGGATTACAATCTGCTTCTGCTCAAATCACAGCAGGCATTAGCGAATGATAAGCTTATTGCGGATGGATTTCTGTTTCTGAGTGATGTATATGATATGCTGGGAATTACAAAAACAAAGATGAGTCAGACGGTTGGCTGGATTTATGATCCGGATGGAAATCCGAATGGAGATAACTTTGTTGATTTCGGTGTTATGGTTACACATCGTGAAACAGAAGATGGCGGATATGAGGATGCTATTTTAATGAACTTTAATGTTGATGGTCCTATTCTTGACCGTATTTAAGGAAGGAGTGCTATGTTATGACATTTATGGCTATTACATTTTCAGCAGTATCAGGTATTTGTTTCTTCGGTGGTATTGCAGTCCTTATGGGCGGAAAGGAGCGTCACTGATGGATGGTTTTGGTAATTTTATCTCAATGATGGATTATATTCTTGACACTGAAAGAAAGCGTCATATTACAGGAGGCATTCTACTGAGTGCTTCCTTATTATTTGGCGGTTTGGCACTTACAGTCATGACGATTAGAGATGAGGAGGAAGAGGACAGCAATGAGCAGTAAAACTATATTCTTGATGGCTTTTATTCTTGGTGCTGCTTCCGGAGCAACTGTGACTTGGTATTGTGTTAAGAAGAAATACGAAGAGCTGGCACAGGAAGAGATTGATTCTGTAAAAGAGGTTTTTGCAAGAAGAGATCAGACGAACAATACTGAAAAAGCTGCAAAAAATATTGCAGAAAGTGTGAAAGCAGAGCATGTAAATCAGAAACCAAGTATTAAGGAATGCACTGAGATATTACGCAGGGAAGGGTATACCAGATATTCTGATGCGGATATTAACAGCGAGGATACAAAAATGAGCAAACCGTATGTAATTCCGCCTGAGCAATTTGGGGACAATGAAGACTACTACCAGATTAGCCTTACTTATTATGCAGATCAGGTGCTGGCGGATGAAAATGATGAAATGATTGAAGATGTGGAAGATACCATCGGATTTGAATCTCTGACTCACTTTGGAGAGTACGAGGACGATTCTGTATTTGTCAGAAATGACGATAAGAAGTGCGACTATGAAATCCTTATGGATCAGAGATTATATTCTGACGTAATCAAGGGAATGCCACATCAGATGGAGGTATGATGACGCAGGACGAAATGAGCAATAGGTATTTCGAGTGGATGTATCGTCTGGTATGTGAAGAGGATATGTCCTATCGAAAACTTTTTTACCTGCTTCACGATATTGATTTTACATATACGATTGACATGGATGGCAATCGATTTGATGACGGTGTCGATTTGCGATATCGTTTCGGAGATGAAACCGGATGTGATGAGCGAGAGATTGCGAACTATTTGGATGTTCGTCCTTGTAGTGTTTTAGAGATGCTAATTGCACTTTCTATCCGATTAGAGGAGCATATCATGGCAGATCCAGATGTTGGTAATCGAACAGGAAAATGGTTTTGGACAATGATGTCAAATCTCAAACTGGATAGAATGGACGATTCCATGTTTGAAAGAAATCGTGTGAAAAAAGTAATTCAGAAATTCTTAGATCGTGATTACGCAAGAGACGGAGCAGGTGGATTATTCAGGATAAAAAATTGTAAGTACGATTTAAGAGATGTGGAAATCTGGTATCAGGCAAACTGGTACCTGAATGGTGTGAAGTAGGAGGAACTTATATGGAAGTGATAGGATATATTTTTGATAGTCTCAAGAGAACGGATTTGAGACTGTATAATGTCGAAAAAATCTTAAATAAGCAACGAGGATTTAATAGAAAGGTTACAGTCTTTGCAGTTATGACCACAGCAAGTCTGATTGTATCCGGAATTGATCGGAGAGATCAGGCTATGAGAATCCGTAAACTTGAAAAAGAAATTGAAGAGCTGAAACATCCGAAGGGAGAAGAAAAGGAATGCAATGATTGATTTTATGGTGATTTCAACACGTTCCAATAAACGTGGCGTAATCGAAATCTATCCTAAGTTCATAATTAAAAAAAGCTCGGATCTGATGATTCGAGGTGGTGATTTTTATGCTATCTGGATTGAGGAACGTGGTTTGTGGTCTACAGATGAGCAGGACGCATTACAGCTTATAGATCGTGAACTGGATAGATATGCCGATGAAAATCGCCAACGTTTCAATTCTGATATAAAAATCCTGCATATGTGGGATGCTGAATCAGGAATGATAGATTCGTGGCATAAATATTGTCAAAAGCAGATGAGAGATAACTTCCATATGCTTGATGATAAACTTATATTTTCCAATACTGAAACCAATAAAAAAGACTACGCCAGCAAAAAGTTGAATTATCCGCTTGAAGCTGGCGATTTGTCTGCCTATGAGAAATTGATGTCTACTTTATATTCTGAAGAGGAACGAACAAAGATTGAATGGGCTATCGGTTCTATTGTATCTGGAGAATCTAAGAAGTTACAGAAATTCATGGTCCTTTATGGTGCTGCCGGAACTGGTAAATCAACAATTCTCAATATTATTCAGCAGCTCTTTGAAGGATATTATTCGGTTTTCGATGCAAAAGCACTGGGATCATCCAGTAATTCATTTGCGTTGGAAGCATTTAAGACTAACCCTTTGGTTGCGATTCAGCATGATGGAGACTTATCAAGAATCGAAGATAATACCAGATTAAACAGTTTGGTTTCCCATGAGTTAATGACGGTGAATGAAAAATTCAAATCCACATATTCTAACAGATTTAATTGCTTCTTATTCATGGGTACCAATAAGCCTGTCAAGATTACGGATGCGAAATCAGGTCTTATACGACGACTAATTGATGTTTCTCCATCTGGAAATAAGCTGAGTCCTAAAGAATACAAAACAATAGTAAAGCAGGTTGATTTTGAATTAGGTGCTATTGCCTATCATTGTAAAGAAGTATATTTGGCGAATCCCGGACGATATGACGATTACATTCCGATCACCATGCTTGGAGCATCTAATGATTTCTACAATTTTATTATTGATTCTTATCATGTATTCAAAAAAGAAAATGGAACTACATTAAAAGCTGCGTGGGAAATGTACAAAACATATTGCGATGAGGCAAAAGTTGGTTATCCGTTTTCGCAGAGGGTATTTAAAGAAGAACTTAAAAATTATTTTCGTGATTTCCAGGAACGATTCAATCTTGATGATGGGACAAGAGTTCGGAGTTATTACGTTGGATTTCGAACTGAGAAATTTGAGGAAGAAACTTTATCGGACAAGTCCTCAAACGAAGAAGTACTTAATCCTATGGAGTTTCACGATTGTACAACATCCATATTTGATAAGGAGTGTGCTGAGTGTCTGGCACAGTATGCCTCTGATAATGAAACGCCTTTGAAAAAATGGGATGATGTTCAGTCAAAATTAGCGAGTTTAGATCCGACAAAACTTCATTACGTGAAAATACCTGAGAATCATATTGTAATTGATTTTGATATTCCAGATGAAAACGGAAATAAATCGTTGGCATTGAATATCGCAGAAGCTATTAAATGGCCTCCGACATACGCAGAGCTTAGCAAATCAGGGCAAGGAATACATCTCCATTATATTTACAAAGGAGATCCAACGTTGTTAAGCAGGGTGTATGACGATCATATCGAAGTTAAAGTGTTCACGGGCAAGAGTTCATTAAGACGTAAACTGTCTAAATGTAATAATTGGCCTATCGCAAAAATTAGCTCCGGTTTACCACTGAAAGGAGATAACAAAATGGTAAATTTTGAAGCGATAAAGAGCGAGAAAGGGCTTAGAACACTGATAAAACGTAATCTTAATAAAGAGATTCATCCAGGAACTAAGCCAAGTATCGACTTTATATATAAGATACTGGAAGATGCACATGAGACTGATTTGAAATACGATGTCACAGATATGAGAAATGCAATTCTCTCGTTTGCGGCGAACAGTACACATCAGTCGGAGTATTGTATTAAACTTGTAAACAAGATGCAGTTTAAGTCTGAAGATTCGTCACCTGCCGTAAAAAACGAGGAATCAAAACTTGTTTTCTATGATATTGAAGTATTTCCTAACCTGTTTCTTGTGAACTGGAAAATGGAGGGACTTGGAAAACCAGTTATAAGAATGATCAATCCATCGCCAAGTGAAGTAGAAGAACTGATGCGGTTCCGACTGGTTGGGTTTAACTGTCGTAGGTACGATAATCATATTTTGTATGCCAGACTTATGGGTTATACAAATGAGCAGCTGTACAACCTGTCACAGAGAATTATCAGCGGTAGTCCCAACTGTTTCTTCGGGGAAGCGTATAATGTATCCTATACAGACGTGTATGACTTTGCATCTGCGGGAAACAAAAAGAGCTTAAAGAAACTGGAAATTGAAATGGGGAATCTGACGGAAGAGAAGCTCAAAAAGAAAGGATTTTCAGAATCAGAGATCCAAATCATTAAAGCTGGAACTCATCATCAGGAACTTGGATTACCTTGGGATCAACCAGTACCAGAGGAATTGTGGGTAAAGGTTGCAGAATATTGTGACAACGATGTTATTGCAACTGAGGCAGCATTTGTATATTTGAAAGCGGACTGGACTGCACGACAGATTCTGTCTGAGTTGGCAGAAATGACTGTAAATGATACAACCAACAGTCTGACTACTCGAATTATATTTGGGAAGAATCGTAATCCGCAGAATGAATTTCATTATAGGGATTTATCCAAACCGGTTGATAGCATCGATCTGGAAAGCCTTGAGTTCCTAAAAGAAGCCTGCCCGAAGATGATGGAAGAACCTCATTACGGATGGCAGAATAGCGGAAAAGACGAGATTCCATTCGACACAAGTAGTATTCTTCCATATTTTCCAGGTTATGTGTTTGATCATGGAAAATCAACTTATCGAGGAGAATTAGTTGGTGAAGGCGGATTTGCACAAGGCGTTCCAGGAATGTATGGAAATGTTGCACTTTTGGATGTTTCGTCAATGCACCCTCATAGTGCTATTGCAGAGGTACTGTTTGGACCTAAGTTCACCAGAGCATTCAGGGAAATCGTAGAAGGACGAGTGAGCATTAAACACGAAGCATGGGATACTGTAAATACTATGCTGGATGGAAAACTTACTCCATATATTCAGAGGGTTATCGATGGTGATATGACTTCAAAAGATTTGGCAAATGCTTTGAAGACCGCCATCAACTCTGTATATGGTCTTACATCTGCATCCTTTATTAATCCGTTCAGAGATCCGAGAAATATTGACAACATTGTGGCTAAACGTGGAGCGTTGTTTATGATTGATCTTAAAAACGAGGTCCTTAACAGAGGATTCCAGGTTGCTCATATTAAAACTGATTCAATTAAGATTCCGGACGCAACACCTGAAATTATTAAGTTTGTTATGGATTTCGGAGAGAGATACGGTTACACATTTGAGCATGAAGCTACATATGATCGAATGACTCTTGTAAATGATGCCGTTTATATTGCCAAGTATAAGAGTGCTGAAGACTGTCAGGCATTATACGGATATGTTCCAGGTGATAATAAAAAGAAAGGCGGAACTTGGACCGCAACTGGTACTCAGTTCCAGATTCCATATGTATTTAAGAAGCTGTTCAGTGGAGAAAAAATCGCATTTGAAGATATGTGCGAGACCAAATCCGTGAGCAGCTCTTTATATTTGGATCTGAATGAAGGATTGCCGGATGTGTCACAAGCTGAAAAAGAATTTGCCAAAGCAGAAAGTGATTATAAAAAGGGATTGATTTCTGATACCACATTTGAATCTACTTGTAAGCAATTAAATCCAGAAATTGCAGAGGGACATAATTATCGCTTTGTAGGAAAAGTTGGTCAGTTCTGTCCAATGAAAAATGGATATGGAGCAGGGCTTCTGATGCGTGAGAAAGATGGAAAGTATTATGCGGCAACTGGCTCTAAAGGATATCGTTGGATGGAATCAGAAATGGTTAAAGAACTTGGAAAAGAAGACGGTATTGATCATTCCTATTACGACAAACTTGTTGACGAAGCAGTGAAAACCATCTCACAGTATGGTGACTTTGAGTGGTTTGTTTCTGATGATCCATATATTGAAGAGCTTGGAGCAAACGATGCAGACTGTATGCCTTGCGGCGATGGCACTTATAAAACTTGTTACGATTGTCCATATTTCGACAATGGAAAGCCTTTAGCTATGAAATGCGGAAAAGGATTTGATATTACAGATGTCCTTGTGGGACTTTATATGAATAAACCAGAAAATTAAAAAGAGGAGAATAAAATTATGGCACGTACTAATATTAATGAACTTATTATTGAAAATGCTCGTATTATGTTTAGAAATTTCAGAGGGGAGGAAACAAAATATAACAGAGCCGGAAACAGAAACTTCTGTGTGGTTATTGATGATCCGGATCAGGCACAGCGACTTGCTGAAGATGGCTGGAATGTAAGAATTCTTCAGCCAAGAGATGAAGGCGATGAACCACGCCATTATATTCAGGTTGCAGTACGTTTCGACAATATTCCACCAAAGATTTACATGGTAACCAGAAGAAATAAAAAGACAAGATTGGATGAGGAAGCAGTATCAACACTGGATTATGCTGAGATTGCGAATACTGATTTGATTATCAGCCCGTCCAGATGGGAAGTAAACGGAAAGACCGGAATCAAAGCATACCTCAAGACCATGTATGTTACGATCGAAGAAGACGTCTTTGCTGAAAAATACAGTGATGACGAGGAGCCGGAAGATCCTCCGTTCAATTAATTATATTTGAGGGTGTCAGTACAAGCTGGCACTCTTTTCTTTTGAAAGGAGAAACTATGTTTTGGAAACGAAGAAAGGGAAAAACAAAACCATCTAAGGTAAAGAAAACGCCACCTCCGAAACAATTTATAACGAAAGAAACAACGCCTAAATGGAAACCAACTTATAATCCTGTTCCACAGAAACATCTTGAAAAGAAAGAATCTGAAAAACCAGAATCCAAAATTGACTGGGAAAGAAAATTCCTAAAATCATTTCAAAAGCTTACATATTCTCACAGGGCATGGGATGTTTGGAGAGATTATGTTGTTCTTCATGCGTGTGCGATTTCAAATGTGTTTGATAAAGGAAATTATGAGCACAGAGAAAAACGATATTTAGATATTATTCATCGTTATAACAAAGAAGAACAAGAGATATTTCCAGCTTTAGCTGCTGATACGCTTATGGCACTGAACGAAAATCAGGAACAGGATTTCCTAGGCAAAATGTTTATGAATCTAGGTTTGAGCAATCATTCAAATGGTCAGTTCTTTACACCATACCATGTTTGCGAGCTTATGGCAGAGATTACTATGGATGATGTTGTAGAAAAAATAGAGAAAGAAGGTTATATCTCGATTAACGATCCATGTTGTGGAGCTGGCGCAACGCTGATTGCTGGTGCTCATGCGGTACGAAAGAGGCTTGAAAAATGCGAACATCCTTTAAATTACAAGAATCATATCTTAATGGTCGGTCAGGATGTGGATGAAACCGTAGCATTGATGTGTTATATTCAGCTTTCACTTTTGGGATTGGCTGGATTTATAAAAGTCGGAAATTCCATAACCAATCCGATGTCGCCGGATGATTCTTCGGAAAATTATTGGTATACACCTGGATATTTTTCAGATGTATGGAACACACGAAGAATAATCAAAAATGTTACTAAATTATTGGAGGATGACGATCAATGAAAAAAAGATATTCTATTTCTGTGGATGAGTGCAGATATGGACTTAATGATTTTTATGAAAACGTTGCCAAAATAATCGGAGAAAAGATAACGGAAAAAACCTGTTACGATTGCCGAAAAATTTGTGTGACCAAAGCAGTGCAGGAATGTATCTGGAATCATTATTTGAGCGAGGGCTTTTCAAGCGGTTCGGTTGCGAGTCTATTACTTATGGCTGGTCCAAAAGCAAATTTAGAAGGCAATTCTCTGGAATTTGAAGTTGAAGACGGTTTTGTAGGTAGTGAATAATGGCTGGAATTGAGCTGCGAGATTATCAGTTAAAGGCTGTTGAACAGATGAGAAATGGATGTATTCTCTGTGGTGGTGTTGGTAGTGGTAAATCCAGAACCTCATTGGCATATTACTATATCCGCAATGGTGGAGTACTTGGTATGAATGAGTATATTCCGATGAACGATCCGCCAAAGGATCTTTACATAATCACAACCGCAAGAAAAAGAGATACTTTTGAATGGGAAGAGGAACTGATTCCATTCCTTATGTCTACACATGATGAGAATAATTTATATTCCAATAAGGTGGTTGTCGATTCATGGAACAACATTAAGAAATATGCAGAGACAAAAAACGCATTCTTTATATTTGATGAGCAACGAGTGATAGGATCGGGAACTTGGGTAAAAGCCTTTTTGAAAATCGCACTATCTAATGAGTGGATTCTTCTGTCAGCAACACCGGGTGATACATGGCAGGATTATATTCCAGTGTTTATAGCTAATGGATTTTACAAGAACCGAACTGAATTTACGAGAGAACATATTGTCTATAGTCGATTCAGTAAATTTCCAAAGGTTGATCGATATTTGAATACTGGACGGTTAATTCGATTGAGAAACAAAATCCTTGTGAACATGGATTTTAAACGACAGACAGTTTCTCATCATGAAGATATTTATGTCAAATATGATGTTACGAAGTACAAAATGGCTGGTAAAAATCGGTGGGACCCGTTCAAAAAAGAGCCGATTATCAATGCTGCCGGTTTATGTTATGTGTGGCGAAAGATTGTAAATCTTGATACTTCCAGGCAGATTGCATTATTGGAGATTCTTGAAAAACATCCAAAAGCAATTATATTTTACAATTTTGACTATGAGTTGGAATTGCTAAAACAGATTTTGGCTGGATATGAGATCGCTGAATGGAACGGACACAAACATCAACCAATACCAACCGGCGATATGTGGGCTTATTTGGTGCAGTATAATTCCGGAGCTGAAGGATGGAACTGTATTACCACTGATACGATTATATTCTTTTCTCAGAATTATTCTTACAAAATAATGGCACAGTCAGCCGGACGGATTGACAGAATGAATACTCCATTTACCGACTTATATTATTATCACTTGAAATCGAGATCTGGTATAGATTTGGCTATTAGTAAGGCTCTTAAAGAGAAGAAAACATTCAACGAATCCAAGTACATAAACGATAGAACAAGAAGCGTAGAGCGTCAAAGAAGTCTTGCGGGCTGAGAGGAAAAATCAATGGAAGATATTTACAGAGAGGTCGATTTTGAAAAATATTGTGAGACCTGCGAATACAAAAAACGGGATGAAAAATGTGACCCTTGCAATGATTGTTTGGCTGAAGGGACAAATGCGAATTCAGAAAAACCAATTTACTGGAAGGAGGCGGAGAAATAATGGTTGAAAGTGTTATTGTCAGTATCAGTTTCCCTGAAAATGGTGACGAAGACTCTGGAATCTTACTTGTCGGAAGGAAGAAAACAGCACATAATGCGGATATCATTAACGTGTTTAAAGGGAAAGAAGCCAGAGAACTTTACGATAAGCTGATTAAGAGAAAGGTGGTGCCGGAGGCATGAGTTTTCAATACGATCAATATCTGGCACAGCACCGATCAAATGTAAAAAGAGGTTATGACTGGCTGTGTGAAAACTTACCTGAAGTAGTAAAGGACGCTCTGAATGCTGGCTGGCAAACAGAATTTGCACACGACCAGTCAAAAAATGAATCAGATGAATACAATGCCTATGATGCATATTTTTATGGAAACAACCGGTCTTATGAGGTGATGAAAAATTATCAGAAAGCCTGGTTATTACATATACATAGAAATCCCCATCACTGGCAGTATTGGGTGTTAATCAACGACGATCCTAAAGAGGGAGAAATCGTGTTGGAGATGCCATACGATTATATTATTGAAATGATCTGCGACTGGTGGGCATTCAGTTGGGCTCAGGAAAAACTGGACGAAATATTCAACTGGTACAAGGAACATTCAAAGTATATGAAGCTGGCTCCTGACACAAGGAAAACAGTAGAAGATATTCTTAATAAAATTAAAGCAAAGCTGAATGAGAACACAGAAGAAATTCGGCATAGTGGTGTCAAAGGAATGAAATGGGGCGTAAAGAACGGTCCACCATATCCGATTGAGAGTAACGGAAAGGTTGCAAAAGTCAAAGGTACATTGAAAAATGCTGATGGAAAAGATATAATCAGCGTAAGTCATGTCGAATTAACTGGAAAGCCGAACAGTATTACTCAAATTCAGAGAAAAAATGGTGGAATTGATCGGAATTATTATGATAGTTCCGGACGACAAACAAAACAGATCAGCAACCATGATCATGGACAGCCAAAACGTCACCCATATGGGAAAAATGGAGAACATGCACATGATTATATTTACGATGAATCTGGAAAATTATGTGGTCGTCCAATTAGAGAATTAACACAAAACGAACGAAAGGAAAATGGTGATGTTTTATGACAGAGTTTGATATCAAAGAGTATCTTGGTAATTTGACAAGTCATGTTATGTTTGAGTACAATGGATATTCGTGTGGCGTAGATCCATTGGCACATGATAACTTTGATATGTGGTATGGTGATGAAAGTATGACAGCTCACTCCATTGACGAGGTTATGACAACAAAATTCTTTGACGGAAAATCCTTAGAGGATATTTTAGATGATATAACTGAATTGGAGTATTAGTCTATGAACAAATCTACACATCCCGAATTAACTCCGGATATTCACGCCTACATTAAAAAGTGGGTGAAAGAAAATTCAGATCAAATTAATAAAAACATTCTTGAGAAGATCAAGAAAAAGTAACCATGGTGGTAAGAGGGATTGAATTGGATGTAAAATAAGGGAAGAGCCGCTAACTCCTCCCTTATGATATTTATGAGACAACTTTAAATCTGTCTCGTTTGGCTTTTTTGGCAAGCCCAGCGTTAATAATGTCAGAATGTTCTTTAACGAATTCGGAGATGTATGCTGCTCCGATTTCGTCGTTATAATTCTGGACGCCACCTTTGACGGTATGAATGTAGTGGTTTAATGAAGCGGTGCCACTTACAAGCTTACCGTTTTTATTCTTGTATGGATGGTATAATTCTTTATCCACGACAATCCCTCCTTTCCATATATTTAGTGAGACACAGTATATATCATTGCAGTTCTGTTACTTATTGGCTTTATAATTTCCGGTAAAATCTCAGACCATTTGATGGATAAAAACGAAAAGTATAATAAAGCAGTAAAGATCAAAGAACAGGATCTGTTTGAATATGGTATGCGGACTGATATTGGAAACGCGTTTGTGTATGGTGATTTGGAAGCTGTTGACACTGTTACTTATCCGGAGATTGGTGGAAAGTATATGTATGTGCGAAAGGTTGAAGAACATTACACAAGACATACTCGTAAGGTGGCTCATACAAAGACTGTGAATGGAAAATCTCACACATATTATACGACGGAAGTTTATTGGTCATGGGATTATGTTGGGAGTGAGGATAGGACCTGCGAAGAGGTATCTTTCTTGAAACATACATTTCCAAGTAAAAAGATTCAATTACCGGATGATGATTATATTGATACCTTAAAAGAATCATCTCATGTACGCTTCAAATATTATGGAATTGGTTTGAAGTACACTGGGACGATATTTACAGAATTAAAAAATAAAACAATAACAAATAATTCGCCATTCTATGAAAATATGACGATTGATGAAACCGTAGATTACTTAGAATCCGATTTTGCATTATGGTTATTCTGGATTTTCTGGATAATTTTAATCGGAGCATGTGTCTACGGTTTTTATTATCTCGATAACGAATGGCTTGAATAAAAAGAAAAAGGAGATTACAGAAATGAGCGAAGAGATTAAGAGAGAAAAATCAGGAATGGAGTTATGGGCTGAAAATGAGGTAAAGATTGCTTGCCATCGTGAGAATCCAGATCGTAAAGAGGGCGAATTTGATTATGGTTGTGCCTGCTATGAGAGTGCGTTAAAAGCGTTCAATAGTCTTTGTGAAGATGGTCATTCAGGCGCAAGTATTATGTTTACCAAAGCAATTCTCAATCGACTGATTACCGGTAAACCGCTTACACCGATTGAGGATGCTGAAGATATGTGGAATGAGGTTCATGGCAGAGCTGATGGTTCCAAACATTATCAGTGCAAGAGAATGGGTTCTTTGTTCAAGGATGTTAAAGCTGATGGAACTGTCGAGTATAAAGACGTGGATCGTTTTCATGGGGTCAATATTGCCAATCCACATTATAGCTATCACAGCGGCTTAATTGATACTGTGATGAGTGAACTCTTTCCTATTAAGATGCCTTACATGCCTTTAATCGACGCATATCGTGTGTATACAGAAGATTTCCTGGTAGATCCGAAGAATGGCGACTACGATACGGTTGGCATTTTATATGTAGTAACCCCTAATGGTGAAAATGTTGAAATCAACCGATATTTCAAAGATGCACCGGTAGGATTTGATGAGATCGATGAAAAAGAGTACCTGGAAAGAAAAGAGGCAGCTAAAGCCCGACTGGAGAAAGCAGGTGACAAGAATGCTTAATTTCATTTTAGGCTTAGCAATCGGACTGATCCTTGGCGTATTCTGCATATGTCTTGTGCAGGGTGGAAAGAGAGGCCGCAGATGAACAGATACAGATTTATTCAGGGATTAAAAAGTAATGAAGAACTTTCTGAAAAAGAACGTCGCCGAATATTAAGACGTAGTATTGCAAAAGATCCCTGGAAATTAAAATGCACTATTGTTATGGAAGAGTTTGCAGAATTACAACAGCAGATAAGTAAACAGGTTCGAGGATATGGTGATCATATTGGACTCTTGGAAGAGATGGCAGATGCTTATATTTGTCTGAATTTCCTTGAGTCCATTTTTGATATTAAGCCGGAAGAACTGCAAAAAGCTATTGACGTGAAATTGCAGAGAGAAAGGAGAAGAATGAAATGATGAATAATATTGAGATTGCTGGAACTATTTCTTTTGGAGGAAAGCTTCTTAATGTGTATGGAGATCTTGATGCTCCGTTATTCAAAGCGAAAGATATCAGCCACGTTATCGGATATAGCTCTGGTAATGAATGGAAGATGTTGGAGATGTGCGAAGAAGATGAAAAGCTGAAACTACCAATGGTAGTAGCAGGCCAGAGACGATCAGTTAATTTTGTGACGGAAAATGGTCTTTATAACATCCTTTCTCAGAGTCGAATGGAAATTGCAAGAGGCTGGAGACGTGTAGTTCACGATGAGCTTATCAGCATGAGACGAGCTAAGGGTAGAAACGTCGTAGAGCAGTTTGATGAATGGGATCATGCTCTGGATAATATCTACTTCGATGAGGAAACCGGAAGACTCATGCAGTCAGTAACTGTACAGGGCGGAGATGTGGAACAGATTCCTTATGAGGAGAGTGGAGATGAGTAAAACTTCCAATGATATTACTTTTACCATTCAAGCAGGGTTATCTGTTGATCCTAAAACATTTGAACTCTGTATGGGATTAATTGCTTTGTATGCTAAGAATGAAGGCCTGAAAGGATTGAATCTTCGCTTCACCGAGTTTGGAGGATATTCTGTAAAGCCGATATTTAAAGAAGAAACAAAAGAATGATATTTAATAATGCGGTTTAGGTCACAGTGACGACTTCCAGGTACGAAAAACTACCTAAGCGGAATAAATGTAACACGAGAGCTAGAACCCCGGACGACGCGGCATAGTCCACCGCCCGCATTATTTGAAAGGGGAAATATGGTTGTACGAGCATTTGAAGTTAGAGCAAGAAAAAGAACTTTAGTATGCAATTTAGCGAATGACCTGGATAAAGAATTGAAATCTCTTCAGGAAAATGGCTGGGAAATTATGTCGGTAACAGCAACACCAGTTAAGGAATATGATTATCCGAACAATTTTGATTCGATATTATTTACAATAATTGCTTCTAAGAATGAGCACAGATGAAACTTTGGAGGGAAAACAGTGAAAGAAAGTATTATTAACGTACTGGCTCTTTTTGGAGCGGTGATACTGGTTATATCTATCTGGTTGGTGATGTTTACATTATTAGCTGAATGGAAAGAGCATGTTAAGGAGAAAAAACGTAGAAGAAAAAGAGCATACGAAGTTGCACATCGGTTTGAAAAGAAGCCACTTGCAAAGTGCTATTGTATTGATTGCAGGCATTGTCAAGGTTTTAGATTTGCAGATGATCCGTTCGAGCCAAAAGCAATTAAATGTGATTTGTGGAATAGAGACATGGTTACATATGATAACAGTTTCTGCTATCGGGCTGATCCTAGAAAGTGAGAAGAAAAGATGATAAATCGTGAAAAGTTTTCGATATACCAACCTGATTTTATGAAGATTAAATCACCATTGAAGGAAGAACTAACAGATAAAGAACGTTTGGAACTTGCTGAGACAGAATTCGTACTTAAATGTTTGATGTCCAAATCCATAAACGTTATCGTTCACAGATATAGTATGAAAGAACTTGAACGGATTTTTGGAGACTTATGCCTGAAGTTGGACATTCCATATAAGTACGACAAACGCAGACGCTTGATTTCAATAGAAGAAGGGTTACTCCATCCTGTATATATTGACGGGAGAACCGGACCCTGTGAAAGATTAGCCGGGTTACGTCCAGATTTTTATAATGTTGACGACGGAGGAATCGAACGGTTCTTAGAACAAGGTGCTTCTAAGGTGAATGGTATAAAACTGGATAACGTACGCAGCGTGCTGAAAATAATTGATATTTTAAAAATACCAGAGAGGAAATGACAATGATTAAACTTGGAGATATTTTACCGCTTATATCACGCAATGATGTGCGTATTGTGGACGAAGAAAATGAGGAGATTTGTTTAATAAGAAACGATTTTCGGGACATTCTATCAGAAGCGTTTAGAAATGCTGAAGTTACATGCATCGATAATGAGGAAGAAATATTAAATACTGTCAATATTTATATTGCGGGGGTGGAAAGGACGGAAAAAGGATGACTTATCAAGAACGGATTAAAGTGTTGCGAGAATTGAAAGAGCAGCCTTTACAAACTTTGGATAAGAAAACAGAGCAGGTTGAAGAGGCATTAAATTGGGCTATAAAAATCTGTCACAAATTTGTAAGTAAGCGGGAGGGTATTGCGAATGAGCATTAAGTTGGAAAATGTAGTTCTGGCTAGTTCAGAGCAGATAGATTTTATCATTGAAGGTATGAGAAATCCTATGAATTCGTGGGATAAAAAGGACTCACGAGAGGGATGTGAACATGGTTTATGCTGGAAAACCTGCAAATTTAGTCCGCATTGGTGTGGTAATACGCCCAAATATATGATAGGTGAAAACGATCATTCTCTCATGCAGCGTTTATCTAATGCTGGTACAGAGCATCGGAAGTATATGAGAATGATGCCGGTATATGTGAGGATTACGGCGCCGTTATATTGGTGGAAAGAGTTTGATACATATAAGGTTGGTACAGTTGCAAACTCTTGCAGCACGATGCACAAGATCGCGGAGAAGGAGTTTACGTTGGAGGATTTTTCAACGGAACATATCTGTATCCGGCAGTCGATGGATGTATTAAAGGAAACGATCGACACATTGAACGTATTCAGAGACGTTTATTTGAATGGTGGAATTTTACGTTATGAGAACGGCAATATAAAATGCTTTGGTAAAAAAGATAAAGAAATCTGGTGGCAGATGATTCAGCTTCTTCCGAGCAGCTATAATCAGACTCGTAACGTTATGCTGAATTATGAAGTCCTGGCGAATATTTACAGACAGCGGAAGCATCATAAGCTGGACGAATGGCGAGAGTTCTGTAAATGGATTGAGAGTCTTCCGTATAGTGAGCTGATCGTAGGTGGTGAAGAAATAAAGTATTATGCCGATAACAGGGAGGTCAAAGATGAGCAGAACTAGAAAACAGTCATGTGAAGAAAGACGAATTAAAAAGCAGATGAAAGATCAGAGAAAGCAGTCTGAGTATTCATATATGGAACACAGTTCAAGAAATGATCGAGCCATGAGACACTTCCGTCATCAGGCTTATGGAAAATTTGCATAGGGGGATCGGACAATGAATTTAACATTTTTACAGATGCTTATTGGTTTCTTAATCATATATTTGTGTGTTTATGCTCTGGTGGACAGAGTTATGCGTTGTATCGAGCATTGTGCCACAGAAAAGAGAAAATGTTACAACAACGGAATAATTATGTCTTTACCGGGAATTGAAATCGTGGAGGAAGAGAAAGATGAACAGAGAATTGATAATGAATAAAATATTTGCAGTGATTTTTGTACTTTTCGGAGCGTTCACTATTCCACTTTGCGATTGGGATGGAACGTTCTTTTTATTTACAGTAATACTGGGTGTATATCTGTTCTTCTCAAAAAAGAACTGGATTTTATTGTAGGGAGAGTGCTTATGGGACGAGCCGAGATGAGACGTGCCAGGAAAGAACAAAAGAAATACAAAACTGTTACATATACTCTCACTCAGGAGCAACTTGATAAAATGGTACGTGACAAAATTGAAGATGAGCTTAAAAAAGTGAAAGAAGAAGCTACAGAGGATGCTGTGAATACTGCTATGGTTCTGTTGCTCACTCTGCCGCTTGAAGTTTTGATGGATCATTACTGGACTAAATCTTATGCGACACGTATTCCAAAGTTCACAGATCTGGTGCTTGAGTATTATGAAAAATGGCAGGACGGAGAGTTGGATATGGACAAATTGAAAGAAGATCTCTGGGTATATGGTGGAGTAAAACTTGTGGAAGGGGAAGCCAATGGGTAAAGATGATATGAGAAAGAACAGTGAAGGATATTCTGATCCGACTGTTTACAACGCTTTTAAGAATATTGACAAGGAAGGAGACGAACGTTTTCATAAGCTTTTAGATACGATTTTCACAATTTGTGAGTTGTCCGGCTTCCACGTTGAAGAGAGAATTGTAATAAAAGATAAGAAAACGGGTAAGGTCTGGAGGTAAAATCTGGGCGAATATTTTTAATCTAGGATAGAAATTCGTTTAATCTAGGTTAAAAATCCTGGTAGTAACAGGTCTGATTTCTGGTCACTTTTGGGTTTTAGGATTTGACCAAAGCCCACTTATTTTTGACCAGAGTGGGAAAATTGCATTACTGAGGGTGTCGAAAATCGGGATTTTGGGCAATTTTCTGGCCATTTGCCCGGTTTTGCCCACTTTCAAAAACCCGGATTTGACCAGCAAAAACCCAGTATTTATGCGGGTTTGCGGGCTTTCTGCCCACTTTCCCACTTTTTTACTCAAACTATTATGATAAAAAGTTTAAACATATAAATAAATATGGCCAATAAAAGTGGGTTTTTGACCAAACTGATTTACGGAGGTATTTTTGATGAGTACAAAGCGAAAAGTGAGATGGAAGGATATTTTCGATCATTTCAAAGAAGTGTATCCAAATCTTTCAAAAGGTGTTACAGATTACAGACCGTATGATTATATGACGATTGTTGTATATTTTACGGATGGCAGCAGGATGGCCTATGACGATGTGAAGAAGCGGGCGAGAACTATTGCTGCATAAAATCTTCTTTCATTTATCATTCATTCATGTTATACTAAAAGAGCCACACAATCATATATTGTATAAAACGTTCAAGGGAATAGCTTTGGTAAAAAGTGTATTCTCTCTTTTACTTGTACCCTTGAACGGAACGAGATTGTGTGGCAACAATGGGAGAAGCATTTTTTCAGTGCGTCTCTCAGGTGGGGCGCACTTTTTTAATGCCCTTAAAATACCATTGGATGGAGGGATGGTACATGGGAGAGAATAAGAAAGCCGGAAACGGTATTGGCGGAATAATAGGCAATGCTGTGGTTGATGCAGTAGTTCCAGCAGCAATAGGAGTCGCTGTGAAAGTGGCGAATAAAGTAATCGATCAACAGCCAGATAAAGATTCACACATCATAGTCCCCGAATTATATCGTAAAGGCTTTTTATTGGAACTAGATCAGGCTGTTAAACTTTTAGAAGATTGTGGATTAAAATCAGTTGCGAGTAAAGTAACATTAAAAGAGGCTGCGGTTAAGTATAAAGATTATTCAGATATGCAGGTTATCGATTCTAATCCGAAACAGGGTACTTCGGTGAATCCCGGATCAATAATATATTTAAAATACATAACAGCAGACGTAATAGAAGCAAGTCAGAAAATATATGACGATGCTGAGAATGAGAAAATAGAGAAGAAAGAGAAGAAAGCTGTTCAGAAATTAGAACAACAGGAAAAAAGAAAAGAAGCGATAAAGGGCATTACTGATAAAATTGGTAAAGTCTTTAATCGTAAAAAAGAAAAATAAGTTTTTATATTTACAGACAGAGATACTTAATTGTGTCCCTGTCTTTTTTTTGCGCGCGAAAAATACATTCCCTTTTATGAAGAGAAGAGGTAAAATAAGTATTTTTATAAAACCATCCTCTTTTGATTTTGTGAAAATGAAAGGGGTAGTGCCTATGTTAGAGAATAAGTTTCAGGCGAATCTGATTAAGGAATTAAAAAAGAGATTCCCTGGTTGTATTGTGATGAAAAATGATCCGACATATATTCAGGGAATTCCTGATTTACTTATTCTTCATAAAGATAGATGGGCGGCTCTGGAATGTAAGAAACGTGCAAACGCAAAGAAACAACCAAATCAGGAGTACTATGTAGATCGAATGAATGAAATGTCCTTTTCGAGATTTATATATCCTGAGAACAAAGAGGAGGTACTCGATGAACTTCAACAAGCATTTAGATCTTAAAGGATGTCATGCTATATTTGGAGCCAGTAAATACCACTGGATTAACTATAGCGTTGAAAAAATGAGACAGGTGAAGAATGCTCAATATCGTACCGCATTAGGAACGGAGCTTCATGATTTTGCAGCATCACAGATAACACTGGGACATAAACAGAGTAGCGCCAAAAATATTAAAAATAATTTTGAAACATTTTTGTTTAAAAAATATTTCGACGACAATATCGAAGATATCAGTGAGAAAGGAAATATTTTATTAAAGCACATTCGATTCTTACCGAAAGATGTTTTCGAGACAGTTAAGCTTTATATTAACGATGGAATCGGCTATCAGATGACTCCAGAAATAAGGTTGGTGTGTTCTGACGATTTCTTTGGAACTGCCGACGCATTGAGTTTTCGAAAGAACGAACTACGAATACATGATTTAAAAACTGGTGACGTTCCGGCACATATGGAGCAGTTGCTGATCTATGCTGCATACTTTTGCATTGAGTATGGGATAAAGCCTGGAGCAATTAATATGGAACTTCGAATTTATCAAAATACAGAAATTCTATACCATAATCCGACAGCTGAAGATATTGTTCCGATCATGGATAAATTCATTACTTTTAGTAAGAATAATCAGGAGGGCTAAACCATGACTTCAATTATGGAAGAATTTTTGATTCATTATGGAATGCCACGACGATCTGGTCGGTATCCATATGGATCTGGTGAAAATCCGTATCAGCATAGTGGGGATTTCCTGAGTAGAGTATCTGAACTGAAAAAATCAGGAATGAGTGAAACCGACATTGCTAAAAATATTGGTTTGACAACCACACAACTTCGTACACAGATCAGCCTTGCGAAAGATGAACGACGATCTCTTCAGGTAGCAACAGCAAAGGGACTTAGAGAAAAAGGTTATAGTCTGAACGAGATTGCAGATAAAATGGGTTTCTCTAATGATTCATCAGTAAGAACCCTTTTGAACGAAACATCTGAAAAAAGAATGAATCAGGCAAAGATTACTGCTGATATTATCAGAAAAGAAATCAACGCCAAAGGTATGATCGATGTTGGAACCGGAGTAGAAAGAGAGCTCGGCATTTCTAAAGAGAAACTTAACCAGGCTCTTTATATTTTGGAACGTGAAGGTTATCCAGTTTATGGCGGAGGGGTTCCGCAGGCTACAAATCCTGGAAAGCAGACCAACATCAAAGTAATCTGTCCACCAGGAACAGAGCATAAAGATATTTATAATTTTGAAAATATTCATTCATTAAGAGATTATATTTCATATGATGGGGGAGAGTCGTACAGAAAAGCATTTGAATATCCAGCCAGTCTGAGTTCTAAACGTTTGAAAGTCCGTTATGCCGAAGAAGGCGGAGTAGACAAAGACGGTGTTATTGAACTCAGAAGAGGAGTTAAAGATATTTCACTTGGTGATTCACATTATGCACAGGTGCGCATCATGGTTGATGGAACTCATTATCTTAAAGGTATGGCTGTATATTCAGATCATATGCCGGATGGAGTGGATGTTATATTTAACACAAACAAACATACCGGTACACCTACAAAAGAGGTTTTGAAGAAAATCAAAGATGATCCGAACAATCCATTTGGCTCACTTATCAAAGAGCATGGCGGACAAAGTTACTATGATGATCCGAAAGGTAAATATACTGATCCGCTGACTGGAAAGAAACAGTCATTATCTGTGATTAATAAACGAGCTGAGGAAGGTGACTGGGGGGAATGGAGTAAATCACTTTCATCACAGTTTCTTTCTAAGCAGAGCCTGAGTTTGATCAAAAAGCAGCTTGGTCTTGCGAAAGCAGACAAACAGTCGGAGTTTGATGAAATTTGTGCTCTTACCAATCCGACTGTAAAGAAAGCGTTATTAAAATCATTTGCTGATGATTGTGATGCCGCTGCTGTTCATTTGAAAGCTGCCGCTTTGCCAAGACAAAGTTATCAGGTTATCTTACCGTTACCATCTTTAAAAGATAATGAAGTTTATGCACCAAATTATAAAGATGGAGAAACAGTAGCGTTAATTCGTTATCCGCATGGAGGAACATCGGAGATTCCAATTCTGAAAGTCAACAATAAACTTCCAGAAGGAAAAAGTGTTCTTGGTAATACTCCTATGGATGCAATCGGAATCAACAAAACAAATGCCGACCGTTTGTCTGGAGCTGACTTTGATGGCGATACTGTTATGGTTATTCCATGCAACTCTACTTCCAGTAAAGTTAGAATCACATCAACTCCGCAGTTAAAAGGTCTGATCGGATTTGATACAAAAGAAGCATATGGTCCGGATTCAAGTTCACCGGTAAAAGTAGAAACCGTTGGTTCGAGGGAAATTGAGTACTATTCGAGAAATGGAAAAACCTATAAAAAAATGGGAAATAAACAGATTGAAATGGGAAAGGTTTCTAATCTGATTACGGATATGACTTTAAAAGGAGCTACAGAAGAAGAGATTACCAGAGCAATCCGCCATAGTATGGTTGTTATTGATGCTGAAAAACATGCTTTGGACTATAAGCAGAGTGAAATTGATAACGGCATCGCGTCATTAAAGAAGAAATATCAGGGCAGTATAGATAAAGATGGTAATTATCATGAAGGAGCATCAACCCTGATTTCAAGAGCTAAATCTGAAAAGCAGATAGACAAAAGAAAAGGATCACCGATAATCAATCCGGATGGTTCGCTGTCTTATAAAACTGTAAAAGAACAATATGTAGATAAAGATGGTAAGATTCGTACAAGAACTCAGAAGAGCACAAAGATGGCTGAAGCTAAAGATGCTCGTGAGCTGTCTTCGGGAACTCCACAGGAAGAAGCATACGCTGATTATGCTAACACGATGAAATCACTGGCTAATCGAGCAAGAAGAGAAATGATTAATACTGGTAAAATTGCATACTCTGCCGCTGCTAAGAACACCTACCAGGGGGAAGTGAAGTCCTTAATGGCAAAGCTCAACGTAGCATTATCAAATGCACCTCGTGAGCGACAGGCTCAGGTGATGGCTAATGCTTCTGTTGCGGCTAAGCGAAAAGAAAATCCTGATATGACAAAAGCCGAGATAAAGAAAGCAAATCAGCAGGCTCTGTCAGCAGCACGTACCGCTGTAGGGGCTAAGCGTGCCCCTGTAGAGATTACAGATCGTGAGTGGGAAGCAATACAAGCCGGTGCTATCAGTGAACATAAGCTGACTCAGATTTTGAACAACACGAATATTGATACGCTTCGCCAGAGAGCGACACCTCGCACTACAAATTCTTTGAGTACAGCAAAACAGAATCGAATCTCTGCGATGCGTTCTTCAGGCTATACAACTTCTGAAATTGCCGATGCTCTTGGTATTTCAACTTCTACAGTTTCTAAGTATTTAAACGGAAAGGGATGAGATTAATAAATGACTGACGAATGTGCATTAACTACAGTCGATAATCCTTTCGATCCTTTTGAACAGTTTGATGACTGGTTTCTATTTGATGAGGAAAAAGGTTATCATTCAAGTGCTTATTTAGGCAGAATTGCCAGAACATCTGATCAGCTTTCTGATGAAGAGAACAGAATTGAAATCGAGAGAGCGATTGATGAAATAATTAAGTATGATTTCAGAGGAATTTACAGAAAGGTAAAACGATCTAAAGACAATTCTAAGTAAAAAGGCTTCTGGGTATAACACTTAAATTGAAACCCAATAGAATTTGAAACTCATTGAGTCTTTGAATTGGATTTCTAAGGATATATGGTGATTTTATGATGAAAACACAGCTCAGATCACTCACAAATCAAAAAAGAAATATAAAATAACATTATTTAAGACTGGAACGATCAACTAAAAGGATAGAGGGGGCCTGCGAAAAACACACCCCCTCCCTGCATCGCGCCGGTCTTTGTTTTTTCCCCGGAGGATATTTTTTAGAAAACAATTTGGTACTGGTGCTTAGATAGGCTTATAGGTTTTTGGTATATGCTGTCTTTTTATCTCCTTTCAGCAGATGGAATGCGTATCAAGGACTTATAAGTCTATCTAAATACCAGTGAAAGTATAGGGAAACTATTAGTAAACGACAGGAAAGGAGGCATCAACTATGGGAAGAACCAGAAAAAAAGCTGTGAATGATACTCCAGTGATGATGCGTCCTGCATTGACACCGGAAGCAAGAGAAAATCAATTAATTTCACTTGCAGTCGATTTAGCTGAAAAACAGTTAAGAGAGGGCACTGCTTCGTCTCAGGTTATTACTCACTATCTAAAATTGGGTTCCACCAAAGAGCGGATAGAAAAAGAGATTTTGGAAAAGCAGAAAGATTTAATAGATGCAAAGACTCAGAATCTTAAATCTATAGAACGACAGGAGCAGATGTATGCTGATGCGTTACGAGCATTTCGTGGTTACAGCGGTCATGGTGATGAAGATGATTAGAACATATTCGGAACTACGGAGCTTCACAACCTTTAAAGAACGGTATGAATATTTACGGTTGGATGGAATTGTTGGAGAAGAGACATTCGGATTTGATCGATACATGAATCAAATATTTTATAGGTCAAAAGAATGGGCTTCTATCAGAAGAGAAGTGATTATTCGAGATAACGGATGTGATCTGGGAATCGAAGGGTATGAAATACATGGAAAAATTCTCATACATCATATGAATCCGATTGAATTAAAAGACATAGTTTATCAAACAGAAAGATTGTTAGATCCAGAGTATTTGATTACTACAGTTTTATCGACCCATAATGCTATTCATTACGGAGATGCGAGTTTATTACCATGTATGCCGAAGGAACGAAGTATGTATGATACCTGTCCTTGGAAAAGACAATAATAAAAAAGGGGGTGCTTAAATGGATAGTATACTTACATCAATTAAGAAGATGCTTGGCATTGAAGAAGAGTATGAACATTTCGATCCAGACATACTGATGCATATTAATTCTGCTTTTTCTATTTTAACACAGTTGGGTGTTGGTCCGGATAATGGATTTATGATCGTCGATAAAAACTCAACATGGGATGAATTTATTAAAGATGAAGCACAGCTCAATCTGGTTAAGTCATACATGTTTATTAAAGTGAAGTTGCTTTTCGATCCACCAATGAGTACCGCAGTGCTGGAATGCTATAAGGCTCAGGTCAGCGAGTACGAATCGAGATTGAATGTGACAGCAGAAAATGCAAAAGTGGAGGAGGATCAAAATGGATAATAGTGCATTCTTGGAACATCATGGTGTTAAAGGAATGAAGTGGGGTGTCCGACGTTATCAGAATTCTGACGGATCATTAACTTCCGCAGGAAGAAAGAGAACCGGTGATGCTTCAACTGCTCAGCAGAAAACAGAACGAAATAAGAAAATTGCAAGAGTTGGAATGAGTGTAGCAACCGTTGCAGCAGCCGCTTATTATGTTCATAAAAACCCAGCAAAGATTGGACAGATTGTATCAAAGTTTCGAGGGGTAAAAGTGAGTGACATTAGTCAAAAGGCTGTTGATGCTGGAAAACGGTATGTTAAGACTTGCGTTAGAAACAGTGTTACCGGCGTAAAAGAAGGAGTGAAAGAGGGAATCCGGGAAGCTCCTAAAAAAGCTGCTAAAACGGTTGTCACAGGCGTAGTTCTTAATCAAACTAAGAAATACCTGGACGCAGCAGTTGGCAAAGAGGAAAGTGCAAAAATTTTTCAGGCAAATGACAATAAGAAGATTGGTAAATTCTGGAAAGTATCGCCCGATGATAAGGACGATGACGATTAACAGTAGGAGAGAAATATGGCATTATCAAACACTGCCGTCCCGAAATATTACGGCGAGTTTCGAGATGCCGTAATTCGAGGCGAGATTCCGGTATGCAAAGAGATTGAAATGGAAATGAACCGGATTGATGATCTTATTGCAAATCCTGGAATGTATTATGATGATCTGGCAGTTGAGGGATTTATCAGTTATTGCGAGCATGAGCTTACATTAACAGATGGGTCAGATCTCAAGCTACTTGATACATTTAAAGTTTGGGCTGAAGAAATTTTTGGCTGGTATTACTTTGAAGAGAAAAGAGTGTACATACCATACGAAGACGGTCATGGTGGACATTACGTTACGAAATCCATTAAGCGAAGACTGGTTAATAAACAATATCTTATCGTTGCCAGAGGTGCGGCAAAATCGATGTATGGTTCCTGTCTCCAAAACTATTTCCTTAATGTAGATGTAACCACGACTCATCAGATCACAACAGCTCCAACCATGAAACAAGCGGAGGAAGTATTATCACCTATTCGTACAGCCATTACAAGATCGCGAGGACCGTTTTATAAATTCCTTACAGATGGATCTATACAAAATACAACCGGTTCAAAAGCAAATCGTGTAAAACTGGCATCCACAAAGAAAGGAATCGAGAATTTCCTTACCGGGTCATTATTGGAAATCCGTCCGATGCGTATCGATAAGCTCCAGGGACTTCAGTTGAAAATGGCAACAGTTGACGAATGGTTATCCGGAGATATAAGAGAAGACGTTATTGGTGCTATAGAGCAGGGAGCTTCAAAAGTAGAAGATTATCTGATCGTAGCAATCAGTTCAGAAGGTACGGTTCGTAACGGTGCTGGTGATACAATCAAAATGGAATTGATGGACATCTTAAAAGGGGATTACATCAATCCACACGTTTCAATCTGGTGGTATAAGCTTGACTCCATAGATGAAGTTGGAGACCCGGACAAATGGTTAAAAGCGAATCCAAATCTTGGAAAGACTGTCCGATATGAAACATACCAACTGGATGTTGAGAGAGCTGAGAAAGCTCCGGCGGCAAGGAACGATATTCTTGCAAAACGTTTCGGTCTTCCGATGGAGGGTTACACGTATTATTTCACTTATGAAGAGACGCTTCCTCATAGAAAGAGGGATTATTGGCAAATGCCATGTTCTCTGGGTGCAGATTTATCACAGGGTGATGATTTCTGTGCATTTACATTCTTGTTTCCGTTATCTAATGGTTCTTTTGGAGTTAAAACCAGAAACTACATTTCATCATTAACTCTAATGAAACTTCCAGCAGCTATGAGAATTAAATATGACGAATTCATGAAAGAGGGAAGCCTTGTTGTTCTTGAGGGAACTGTCCTTGATATGATGGAAGTCTATGAAGATTTGGACAACCATATCATTGAATGCGGTTATGATGTGCGTAGTTTTGGTTACGATCCGTATAATGCAAAAGAATTTGTAGAGAGATGGTCTAATGAAAATGGACCGTTTGGAATAGAGAAAGTTATACAGGGTGCAAGAACAGAATCTGTCCCATTGGGTGAATTAAAGAAATTATCAGAAGAAAGAATGCTTCTTTTCGATGAAGAATTGATGACATTCACAATGGGAAACTGTATTACTTTGGAAGACACAAATGGTAACAGAAAATTATTAAAGAAGCGTTTGGATCATAAGATTGATGCAGTCGCTGCAATGATGGATGCTTATGTTGCTTATAAAGCAAATAAGGATGCTTTTGAATAACTGAGGGAGGATAAAAGAGATAAATGGAAATATCAGTAGGCTCCAGGTTTAAGAATGCCTGGAATGCGTTTCTTAATCGAGATCCGACATCTGGATTTCGGGATATTGGGTCAGGGTATTCGTACCGACCGGATAGATTTCGACTTACTCGTGGTAACGAACGCTCAATCGTTACATCCGTATACAACAGAATAGCTTTAGATGTAGCCGCCATAGATATTCAGCATGTTAAGTTGGATAACGAAGGGCGGTTTTGTAGTGTGGTGGATAGTGGATTAAATAATTGTTTATCTATAGAGGCAAATATTGACCAGACAGGTCGTGCGTTTATCCAAGATGCGGTGATGTCGATGATGGATGAAGGATGTATCGCCATTGTTCCGGTTGATACAGATGATGATCCGGATGATACAACGGGTTATAAGATTTTATCTATGCGAGTTGGGAGAATTAAAGACTGGTATCCAAAGCATATACGAGTGGAATTATACAATGAAAATACTGGAAGAAAACAGGACATTATTGTCCCTAAAGATACAGTTGCTATTGTCGAAAACCCACTTTACGCGGTAATTAATGAGCCGAACTCTACTATGCAAAGACTGATTCGGAAATTAAATCTTCTGGATGCAGTGGACGAACAGAGCAGTTCTGGGAAACTGGATTTAATTATTCAGTTGCCATATGTAATCAAATCAGATGCAAGACGAAAGCAGGCAGAACAGCGACGGAAAGACATCGAAAAGCAGTTAGCGGGTTCTAAGTATGGAATCGCTTATACAGATGGTACGGAAAAAATCACACAGTTGAATCGTTCGTTGGAAAACAACTTGATGAAACAGATCGAATACCTGACGAGTATGCTTTACAGCCAGTTAGGTATCACTCAAAGCATTCTCGATGGGACTGCGGATGATAAAACTATGCTGAATTATTACAATCGGACGATCGAACCGATTATTTCTGCCATTGTAGATGAAATGAAACGGAAGTTCTTATCTAAGACTGCCAGATCACAAAACAAATCTATTAAATTCTTCAGAGATCCATTCAAGTTAGTTCCAGTAGCAGATCTTGCGGAGATCGCTGATAAATTTACTAGAAATGAAATTGCTACATCAAATGAAATGCGACAGGTAATCGGCTGGAAACCATCGGATGATCCTAAAGCAGATGAATTGAGAAACAGTAATCTCAGTCATCCAAAAGATGAAGAAACAGTACCAGTAGAGGAGACAGCAGATACAGGAGGTAAAAATCAAAATGAAGTATGATTTTGGTGGCTGGGCCACACGAAATGACCTGACTTGTACAGATGGTCGAGTCATTAAAAAAGACGCATTCAAATCACAGAACGGTCTAACAGTACCATTAGTTTGGATGCACAATCACAACGATCCCAACAATGTGTTAGGTTTCGCACATCTGGAAAACAGAGATGACGGTGTGTATGCATATTGTGAATTTAATGAAACCGAAAACGGTAAAACAGCAAAAGAACTGGTAAAGCATGGAGATGTCCGTTCGTTATCTATCTTTGCAAATCAACTTAAACAGACTGGAAAAGATGTAATTCATGGAATTATCAGAGAGGTCAGTCTGGTGCTTGCAGGTGCAAATCCAGGGGCATTTATTGATGAAGTACTTGCTCATGGTGATGGCGAGACCGATGGTCTTATCATTGGTTATGATGAAATGATTATGGGTTATCTGGAGCATTCCGACGATAAAGAGCCGGATCAGAAAGAATCGTCCGAGAACGAAAAACAGGGTGAAGAGAAATCGGATAAATTAATGGAAGAAGTGTTTGATACTCTTACCGAAGAACAGAAAACTGTTGTTTATGCAATGATTGGAGATGCTGCTGAGAGGGGCAGTGTTTCTGAAAACGAAGAGGAATCCAAAGGAGGAGATGAAACTATGAAGCATAATGTATTTGAAAACGATCAGCGTGATAACAAAAACTATCTTTCTCATGCTGATCAGGAAGCTATCCTTAAACTTGCGAAGACCAGCAATGTAGGTAGTTTCCAGACAGCACTTGAAATCTATGCAAATGACAATGCACTTCAGCATGATGCACTTGCAAGTGGTTTTGCACAGACTGGTGACGGAAATGTATCCTGGTTATTCCCGGAATATAAGGATGTAAGACCGGGGGCACCGGAACTGATTACAAGCGATCAGGGATGGATTACGACAGTTATGAACAAAGTTCACAAGAGTCCTATTTCCAGAATCAGAACCAGCCAGGTTGATATTCGTAATATCGACACTCTCAGGGCAAAGGGATATACCAAGGGTAAACAGAAACTTCAGGCTGGTAACTTTAAACTGGTAAGAAGAACTACCGATCCGCAGACAGTGTATGTTAAGAATGCATTACACAGAGATGATATTGTGGACATCACAGATTTCGATTATGTGGCATACCTGTACAATATTGACCGTATGAATCTCAACGAAGAGCTGGCAACCGCAATCATGCTGGGTGATGGTCGTGATGATGGCGATGAAGGAAAAATCGATCCGGAACACATCAGACCAATCTGGACAGACGATAATCTTTATACAATTCATGTCGATCTTGATATTGCGGCAGCAAAGGAAGCACTTCAGGGCACAAATACCGGAGCTAATTTCGGCGAGAATTACATTATTGCAGAAGCAATGATTACTACAGTGCTGTACGCAAGAGAGAGTTACAAGGGTACCGGAACACCGGATCTGTTTATCACTCCGCATATGCTGAACCAGATGCTTCTCGCAAGAGACCAGAATGGTAGACGTATTTACTCTTCCAAAGCGGAACTGGCAACAGCACTCAATGTTGGCAGCATCAATACTGCTGAGCAGTTTGAAGGTAAGACCAGAACAACATCTGACCATAAAAAGAAGAAACTGGTGGCAATCGTTGCCAACCTTGCAGATTATTCTCTGGGCGCAACAAAGGGCGGTGAAATTACCCATTTCACTCAGTTTGATATCGACTTTAACCAGGAGAAATCTCTTCTTGAGACAAGATGTTCTGGTGCCCTTACGAGAGTATATGCTGCTATTGCCATTGAGGAGGACGTAACAGCGGGGAAATAAAACCTGCCGAAACGATTAACGATTCTCTGAATGATCCGCTGAAAGATAATGTCAGTGAACTCATTTATGAAAATCTTTCGGTATAGAGAACTTTAAATAAAGGGGCGATGAATCGTCAGTCTCTTTGTATGTGAGGAGAAAATTCAAAATGGCAAAGTTTTATGGAACGATCGGATATGTACAGAATGAGGAGATAAGACCTGGAGTGTATAAAGAACAGGTTACGGAACGAAATTATTCCGGTGATCTTATGGATAATATCAGACAGCTACAATCGTCTGATAAAGTCAATGACGATATTAATATATCGAATAAGATTAGCATTATTGCAGATCCGTATGCCTATCAGAATTTTCACTCAATGCGATATGTAGAATTCATGGGTGCTAAATGGAAAATTCATAAGGTTGAAGTTCAGTATCCACGTTTAATTTTAATGGTGGGAGGTGTTTATAACGGAAAATCGAAGACTACAACTTCATGAAGTTCTTTGTGAGGTTCTTGGAACGAGAAACGTTTATTTTCAACCTCCGGAAAGTGTACAGATGAATTACCCCGCTATTGTGTATAGTATTGACGACATCGATCCGATACATGCAAATGGTGGGGTTTATTTATGCATGAAAAGATATTCTGTGATTGTTATTGCTGACGATCCAGATACAGAAATTGTGGATAAAATCTCTGCATTGCCATTATGTCGCTTTGTGCGTCCTTACATATCCGACAATTTAAACCATTATGTATTTGAAATCTATTATTAAGGAGGAAACCAATAATGAGACTTACATGGGATAAAACCGGCGAGCGTCGTTATGAGACCGGTGTCGATAAAGGCGTATTATACCCATTTTCAAAAGAAAGTGAAAAATACGCTGCTGGTGTTCCTTGGAATGGACTTAGTGCTGTAAACGAAAGTCCATCTGGAGCTGAACCTACTGCGTTATATGCTAATAACGCTAAGTATGTAACACTGATGTCTGCGGAAGAACTGGGGTTGACTATTGAAGCTTATACTTATCCTGAAGAATTTGAGGCGTGTGACGGATCAGCAGAATTGTCTGAAGGAGTTACAATCGGTCAGCAGGATCGTGAACACTTCGGATTTAGTTACCGTACACTTGTTGGAAACGACGAAAGTGGAAATAACTACGGTTATAAACTTCATCTTGTATATGACTGCCTTGCTTCGCCCTCTGAGAAGAACAGAAGTACAGTAAATGATTCTCCCGATGTGTCTCCATTCTCATGGGAAGTAAGCACCACCCCAGTAGAAGTGGAAAATCACAAACCTAGTGCAATGCTGACAATCGATTCAACAAAGATTCCGGCAGATAAGCTGAAACTGATCGAGGACAAACTGTACGGAACAGCTTCCGAACAGCCAACACTCCCGTTACCTGATGAAATCCTTGAACTGTTAAAATAAGGCGGTGTCGTAAAATATGAAACTTGTATGGGATAAAACCGGCGAGCGTCTTTACGAGACTGGTGTTGATCGAGTAGTTCTTTATAGGAATCGAGCGAAAGGTTCTCCTTGGAATGGAGTATCTGGAATAACAGAAAGTCCATCCGGGGCAGAGCCAACTGCTTTGTATGCCAATAATGCCAAGTACGTAACACTGATGTCAACGGAGGAATTGGGCTTAACCATAGAGGCTTACACTTATCCTGATGAGTTCTTGAAATGTCTGGGAAAAGAAGAACTTGCCCCAGGTGTCACAATCAGCCAACAGGATCGAGAACACTTTGGAATCAGTTATCGCACACTTATCGGCAATGATGAACAGGGGAATAATCATGGATACAAGATTCATCTGGTATATGACTGTCTTGCATCTCCAACAGAAGAGAATCATTCCACAGTAAACGATTCACCGGATGTATCTCCGTTTTCATGGGAAGTAAGTACTACCCCGGTCACAATCGATGATTCCAGAACAACAGCAAAGATCACAATCGATTCAACTGTGTTTAAAAAGTCTGGGATGATGAATGCTCTTCGTGCCATTGAAGATGCGTTGTATGGAGCAGAGAAGACCGATGCCTGGTTGCCGGTATTTTCTGAACTTGAGGAACTAATCGATTATCACCGATATCTTAGAGACTCAAAAGGCGGATTGCTTTTGGATAGTTCTGGGAAACCATTACTGTCAAGGATTTACGAATAATTTTGGGAGCAGTATTCAGGGAAGCTGGCTGCTCTTTTTCTATGAAAGGAGAAACTATGTTAATTAAAAAAATCACTTATCCGGATTACAACAAAGTAACCAGAACAGAAGAATTTTACTTCAATCTTACACAGGCTGAAGTTATTGAAATGGAATATACCACAAGTGGAGGTCTTTCTGGAATGATTGATAGGCTTTTAGCAGCTATTGATCTTCCGGAACTCGTCAAGATTTTTAAGGAGCTGATTCTCAAATCTTACGGAGTAAAGTCTCCAGATGGTAAACGATTTATCAAATCACCGGAACTGTCAGCGGAATTTTCTCAGACAGAAGCTTATTCAAAGCTTTTTATGGAACTGGCAACAAATGCCAATGCCGCTTCTGAATTTATCAATGGGATCTTGCCCACTCCAAACCCGGAGCAGAAGGCTCAGATTAAAAAGGCACTTGAAGATAAAGGACTGCCTGACGGTTCAGACTATTAATTATGAAAACAAATGGGGATGGGAGAATGTTGCAGCTTGTGATACCGCCGGTTGAAGGTTGGGATGAGAGCAAGGAAGAATTTGTCGAATTGGAAAAAGAACAAAAGCTGACATTAGAACATTCTTTGGTCTCACTTTCAAAATGGGAATCTAAGTGGCATAAGCCCTTTCTAACAAAAGAGCCTAAGACCACAGAAGAAACTATAGATTATATCAGGTGTATGACAATAACACAGAATGTAAAGCCAGAAGTCTACAATCGTCTGGAGAATGAGCATATCGATCAGGTGAATGCCTATATAGAAGATTCGATGACTGCAACCTGGTTTCATGAAGAGAAGAAAAAAACTCCTAACACTGAAGTAATAACCAGTGAAAGAATTTATTACTGGATGATAGCACTTCAAATTCCTGTGAACTTTGAAAAATGGCATCTGAATAGATTGCTTACTTTAATACGGGTATGTAACGAAGAGAACAAACCGAAAAAGAAGATGAGCATAAGAGAACTGATTGATCAAAGACGAGCTGAAAATGAAGCTCGAAAGAAGAAATGGCATACGAAAGGATGATGATTTATGGATAAAACATCATTGGCAATTTTGACCAATATTATCGGAGCTGTTGAATCTGGTGGACAGATTTATGGTAAGCGTAATTATAGTGCTTATGCTGGTAAAGGCCAGAACTCTTCTTATGAGAAGACCTGTACCTTAGGTTGGGCACAGAATTATGGTAATGAGGGACGAACCCTTTGTAAGATGATCCTGGCTAAAGATCCGACAGCATTCAGAAAAGCAGATACCGCAGGCATTGAGAAAAAACTTTCTACAGACTGGGTGAAAACAGGCTGGAATCCATCTGCTAAAGAGAAGAAAGCTCTGATTGCAATTATCACAACATCTGCTGGTAAAGAATGTCAGGATGAGCTGTTCAAACAGCTGATGTCTACATACATCAAATCCGCAGAATCTTTTGGTGTAAAAGATGTTAAGGCTCAGATGATGTGGTGTGAGATTGAGCATTTGGGCGGATTATCACCGGTTCAGAGAATTTTTAAAAGAGCAGCTAAACCGTATACACCGGAAAGCATTTACGCATCATTGCTGCTGGATCAGAAGGACACAAGCAACAATAACCAGGTTGGCGACAAGAAATTTCAGAGCAGACATCAGTGCTGTGTGAAATGGATTAACCAGTACGTTAAAACGACATCAAATAATCAAAATGGAACCACTGGAAGAACTGCTGAGGCTGTATTAGCAGTAGTACGTTCCTGGCTTGGCTATGGAAGATCTAATGGTAAGCAGAAAATTATTATCGATATTTATAACAACGATGACTCAGCAAATCTTCCTAGAGGATATAAGGTTCAGTATGGCGATTCTTATTGTGACGTCACAGTTTCCGCAGCGGCAATCGTAGCGAAGATGAAAACGTTGATCGGAAAAGAATGCGGTGTAGAAGAACATGTTAAGATTTTCAAGAAAATGGGAATCTGGGAGGAAGATGGAACGATCACTCCAAAAGCCGGTTATGTAATTGTATTTAACTGGGACAAGAATACACAACCGAACGATGGTTACTCAGATCACATCGGTTATGTCGAATCTGTCAAAGATGGAACGATTGTAACCGTTGAAGGTAACTATGGCGGAGAAGTAAAGAGACGAACAATTCCTGTTGGCTGGGGATATATCAGAGGATACGCCATTCCAAAATACGATACAGATGCTGGACAGACAAGTGGAAGTTCTAATAATGGTGGAACAACTACATCCGGTTCAACATCTCTTTCCAGAATTCCGAAATGGGTTGGTGCTGTTACAGCCAGCAAACTGAATGTACGTAAGTGGGCTGGAACAGAATACAAAAAGATTAAGTCCTGGCCGCAGCTTGCAAAAGGTAATCTGATCGATGTTTGCGATAAGATTTACGATTCTAACGATGAACTTTGGTACTTCATTCGTATTGATGGAAGAATCTACGGATTTGTAAAGGCTGAGTTTATTCAGAAAAAATAAGGAGATTTTATGATTTCTTTCAGACAAAAGGGCGATTTCTCTAAGGTCACAAGTTATTTCGAGAGATTGAAAGAAACAATGCGACTTGGGATTCTTGATAAATATGGCAGGGAAGGAGTGAATGCCCTTTCGTCTGCTACACCTGTTGAGTCTGGGGTGACAGCGGCTTCGTGGTATTACGAAATCGAACATTTCAGCGGATCAGCAGCTATTCAATTTTACAATTCAAATGTGAATAAGGGTGTACCGATTGCGATTATTTTGCAATACGGACATGGCACCGGAACCGGAGGTTGGGTGCAGGGTAGAGACTATATCAATCCTGCTATCCAGCCTCTTTTTGACAAAATGGCAGAAGAAGTATGGAAGGAGGTTACCAGAATATGAGTAAGACTGTTGACGAGAGAGTCGTCGAGATGCGATTTGATAACAAACAGTTTGAAAGTAATGTTCAGACAAGTTTATCTACAATCAGTAAATTGAAACAGAGTCTGAATTTACAGGGAGCCTCAAAAGGTCTGGAAAATGTCAGTACCGCAGCTAAAAGCTGTAATATGTCGGGACTTACCGGGGCTGTAGAAACTGTACGAATGAAATTTTCAGCACTTGAAGTTATGGCTGTTACAGCTCTTGCCAATATTACGAACTCCGCTGTAAATGCTGGAAAACGAATTGTTTCCGCATTAACTATTGAACCTGTAAAAAGTGGTTTTGAAGAGTATGAAACCCAGATCAATGCAATCCAGACAATCCTTGCGAATACGGAAAGTAAAGGGAGTACTCTGCAAGATGTAAATTCAGCACTTGATGAACTGAACCATTATGCAGATATGACTATCTATAATTTTACAGAAATGACCCGTAACATCGGTACTTTCACAGCAGCAGGCGTTGATCTGGAAACTTCTGTATCTGCTATTAAAGGTATCGCAAACCTTGCAGCAGTATCAGGTTCAACTTCACAGCAGACAAGCACAGCAATGTATCAGCTTTCACAGGCGTTGGCAGCGGGTACCGTCAAACTTCAGGACTGGAACTCAGTTGTAAATGCTGGTATGGGTGGTCAGGTATTCCAGGATGCGCTGAAAGAAACTGCTCGTGTGCATGGTGTTGCCATTGATCAGATGATTAAAGATGAAGGATCATTCAGAGAAACGTTATCTAAAGGATGGCTGACTTCCGAAATTCTGACGGATACCTTGGCAAAATTCACAGGTGACTTATCAGAAGCTCAATTAAAACAGATGGGTTATACAGATGAGCAGGTAGCTTCTATTATCAAAATGGGGCAGACTGCAAATGACGCAGCTACAAAAGTAAAGACTTTATCACAGTTGTTCGATACTTTGAAAGAAGCTGCTCAGTCTGGATGGACACAAACTTGGGAATTAATTGTCGGAGATTTCGATCAGGCAAAAGAACTGTTTACAGGGATTTCAGATTCGGTAAGCAGTATGCTTAATGCTTCAGCAGATCGCAGAAATAATTTATTAGAGGGAGCTTTAACAACAAATTGGGAAAAGCTCATTGCAAAGATCAATGAAGCAGGTATCGAAACATCTACATTTGAAGAGAAGCTGAAAGCAACAGTTTCGGAGCATGGCATAGATGTAGACGAGCTTATCAAGCAGCATGGCTCTTTGGAAAAGGCATTTCGCTCAGGTGCTGTTTCATCTGATATCTTGAAAGAAGCTGTAAACAGTCTTAAATCTGGCATGGTAGATTTGAGTAATGTTGAGCGTGAACTCACCATGTGGTCTAAAGGCGATGACGTTAAAAGTGTGCAGCAGGCATTGCAGAACATGGGGATGGACATCGGAAAAACTGGTGTCGATGGAATACTCGGTCCAGCCACGCAAGCTGCAATAAAACAGTTTCAGGAATTAAAAGGCATTGAACCGACTGGTATTGTTGATGAAGCAACACTTAATGCCTTGAAAGAGGCATCTGCTGAAACCAAAACGCTTACTGGAAATATTGATGAGCTTATTGATGGTGTTACAGAACTGGGCGGAAGAGAGAAACTCATAGAATCTTTCAAAAATATTTTCAAGACATTGGGGGATATCATCAAGCCAGTAAAAGAAGCATTTAGTGAAGTGTTTCCACCAACCACATCAGATCAGCTTAGTGGAATTATCGACAAGTTTCATTCATTCACAGAAGGGCTTAAAGTAAGTGAAGAAACCGCTGATAAACTTAAAAGAACATTTAAGGGCGTTTTCTCAGTAGTTGATCTGTTCAAAAAAGGTATTTCTGCATTGGTGACTCCCATCGGAAATTTCCTTGGCTCAGGCGGACTCAATGGAATTGTGGATATGTTATTGAATGTATCTGCATCAATCGGTGATTTCTTTACATCACTCAATGAGAGTGCTGGTACGGAAGAATTCTTTACCACACTATCTGATGGTATTTTCAATACCCTGAAGGATATTATGAGTGCTGTAGATCCGGCACTTGGAAAAGTAGAATCGCTTGGAGATGTATTTTCCGCAGTAAAAACGGTAATCGTGGATTCTGCAAGTAATATTTTCGATGTTGTGAAAAAAGTATTCACGTGGATTTCAGATAACGTTTCAGCAGGAGATATTTTCGCGGGATTAGCCGGTGGCGGTATATTTGTAGCAGCTAAGAAATTTTCAGGACTCATAAACACCGTTAAAGAGAGCATCGAAAATCTTTTTAAAGGTGGAGAGGCATCTAAAATAAAGGAACAGTTCTCTGATATTTTAGGTGGTATAAAAGATACCCTTTCTTCCTTTACTACTGGGATAAAAGTGGCATCGCTTGTTGGAATTGCAACTGCAATCGCAATTCTGTCAGTTGCTCTTAATTCCATTGCAAAGATTGAAGCAGAAAAGATTATAAAATCATTGACTGCCATCGGTGTGATGCTTGGTGCTTTAAGCGGTACATTATTCCTAATCACAAAAATCTTGTCTGCAAATGGTTCTAAAGGATTGATAAAAGCAGGAGCATCATTAGTTCTTATAGCAGAAGCGGTTAAGATATTAGCAGATGCCATGACAAAAATGTCAGATTTATCCTGGGAAGAAATCGGAAAAGGTTTGACCGCATTAGGTGGCGGCTTGCTTGAACTTTCAGTAGCATTGAAAATCATAAACGGAACAAAAGTATCACTGTCAACAAGTGTTGCGATGATTGCTTTAGCAGAGGCATGTAAGGTGCTGGGAGATGCTTTAGCAAAATTCGCAACTTTTTCATGGGATGAAATCGCTCGTGGTCTAACTGCAATGGGCGGTGCATTAGCTGAGCTTACAGCTTCGCTTTCAATCCTCAGTAAAGCAGGTGGCTTTGGAGCATTATTGGGTGGTACTGGAATGTTAGTTGCGGTACAGTCACTTGATGAAATTTCGGAAAATCTTGAACGTTTGGGAAATCTTTCATGGGATCAAATCGGTCATGGTTTGACTGCAATGGGTGGAGCACTTGGAGAATTTACAGTTGCTTTGAGTGCACTCAGTGCTGTTGGTGGTTTTGGTTCTCTTCTTGGTGGAACAGGAATTCTTGTTGCGGTACAGTCACTTGATGAAATTTCCGAAAACTTAAAAAAACTTGGTGCTTTATCCTGGGAGGAAATCGGAAAAGGATTAGCAGCAATGGGTGGTGCATTAGGAGAATTGACCGTTTCATTAAGTGTTCTAAGTGCTGTCGGGGGATTTGGCTCATTATTAGGAGCTACAGGAATCCTTGTTGCAGTGCAGGCTTTGGAACCTATTGCTACAGCTCTTTCTCGTATCGGAGGAATGTCCTGGGAAGAAATCGGAAAAGGACTTGTCGGAATGGGAGGTGCCTTAGCAGAGCTTGGAACAGTTCTTGGTTTACTTGGAAGTTTGGCTGGTTTTGGAAGTGTTATGGCTGGTGGAGCTATTTTGCTTGGAGTACAGGGGCTTGGAGATCTTGCGGACGCACTTAAAAAGTTTGGCGGTATGACCTGGGATGAGATTACCAAAGGACTTGTCGGCATGGGCGGATCGCTTACAGAGCTTGCAGTTGTTTCTGGTTTACTTGGTAATTTGGGTGGACTTGGAGCACTCATCGGAAGTGGTTCACTTCTTCTCGGAGTACAGGGGCTTGGAGATCTTGCGGACGCACTTAAAAAGTTCGGAACGATGGAGTGGGACGAAATAGGAAGAGGCTTGACCGCAATGGCAGGAGCTCTTGGCGATACTGCTCTTGGTGGACTCCTTAATACATTCTCAGGATTTGGTGCGGGAGCAATCGCTGAAATGGCAGCTCCATTAGGGGATCTTGCTGAATCTATAAAAAAATGGTCTGGCGTAACCGTTCCAGAGGGACTAGGCACTCAGTTAGGATCTCTGGCTGATGGTGTTCAGCAATTCAACTTCAGTGGCTGGGGAGCAGATGCCATCGGATCTCTTGGAACGCCGCTTGGTGATTTAGCTACATCAATTTCAAAATGGAGTGGAGTAACCGTCCCAGATGATATCGGAACGGGACTTCAGAGCCTTGCTAGTGGGGTGAAAGCTTTCAACTTCAGTGGCTGGGGAGCAGACGCCATTTCTGAATTGGCTACACCATTGGGAGATCTTGCAGGAGCACTCGGAAAATGGACAGACGTTACAGTTCCAGAAAATATCGAAACAAGTCTTACCGGGCTGGCAAGCGGCATTGGTGCATGGAATTACGTTGAAACATATAATCTTGCAAATGTTATCGAACCGCTTGGCTCATTTGCAGCAGCTGTTGAGAAATGGAATGGTGTTAGTATTTCAACCAATTTACAGTCTGGTCTGGAAGGCCTTGCTGATGGTATTGATGCCTGCGATGGTATTTCTACGGGAAATTTGTCAACAGTATGTGATGGACTGGATGATATTGGAAAAGCAGTATCAAATCTTACCGGGATTGATTTCAGTGGCGCATCAGCATCATTATCCGGATTTGCATCCGCAATCAGTAATGTGAATGTTTCCACAGATACGTTTAAAAATCTTGGAACCAATATTGTAAGTAGCTTTACAAGTGCATTAAGTGCTGGCGTCGGAAAAGTCTCAATGGCAGGTACAAATCTTGCGAAAGCAGTTGCAACAGGTATGCGATCAGTATTAAGTACAGTATCAACCACAGCATCAACCATAACAAATGCAGCAAGAGCAAATGTGGCAAACAAACAGAGCAGCTTTGTGTCTGCTGGTATTTTACTTATGTCCGGATTGGCATCGGGATTACGAGCTAACTCTGGAACAGTTACAGGAGCAGCTTCATCTGCCGCATCTTCAGGCGCAAGTAGTGCAAGAGCTTATTATGGTAGCTTTTACAGTTCAGGTGTCTATCTGGTATCAGGATTTGCTTCTGGTATCAGAGATAACATCAGTTCTGCGGCATCTGCGGCAGCATCAATGGCAGCATCTGCATCATCAGCGGCAAGAGCAAATCTTAAAATCAAATCACCATCGCGAGTTTTCTATGCGATTGGCGGATTTGCAGGACAAGGTTTCATTAATGCACTTGCAGATTATAGAGATGCATCATATCAAGCCGGTTCTGGAATTGCATTGTCGGCAAGAGAAGGCTTACAGAAAGCAATCTCGAAAGTTACAGACAGTATTGAAAATGGAATGGATGGAACGCCTACAATTCGTCCTGTGCTTGATCTTAGTGCAGTAGAAGCAGGTGCAGGAAAGATTTCAGGACTTCTTGGAATGGGAAAATCCATTGGTATTACTGGTAACATCGGTGCAATTTCTACAATGATGAGCGATCGTCAAAATGGAGCAAGTAACGATGATGTAGTATCAGCTATCGGTAAACTCGCGAAAGTAATGGGAAATAAATCTGGCGATTCTTACGTTATCAACGGTATTACCTATGATGATGGAAGTAATATTACCAGCGCAGTTAAATCACTTATCAGAGCAGCAAAAGTAGGAGGGAGGGTGTAAAGTATGGCTGCCAAACAGAAGAAAGCAACTAAGGTTAAAATCGGTCTTCAGAAAAATACAGAGCGTACAGTATATGCTACTTGGGAATGGAATGGAAAACATACCAAAGAGTATTCTGTAAAGTGGAAGTATTCAACTGGTAACGGAATCGCCTTTATTGGTAATGAAACCACAACCACTGCCAAACAAAGTGTTTGGACAGCACCCTCCAATGCAACATCGGTTTCTGTTTATATTAAACCGATATCAACAACTCATAAGCCGAACAAAAAAGAGGTTCATTATTGGACATGTGTTTGGTCCACAAAAGTAAGTTACACTATTAAAGAATCTACGAAGCCAGAGAAACCATCAGCTCCAAAAGTTACTATCGAAAAATTCAAGCTTACAGCTGAAGCTGATATTTACGATAAAAATACAAAACAGGTTGAATTTTACGTTGTAAAGGATGATAAAACAAAAGTAAACAGCGGAACGGCAAACGTGTTTACCAACCATGCGGCATTTTCATGCAACATTTCAGCTGGTGGTGAATATAAAGTACGAATTCGTGGTATTCGTGTTTCTGGTAAAACAAAACAATATGGTGACTGGTCTGAGTATTCAGATGGAGTAGGCACAATTCCGTCTGCTCCATCTAAAATAAATACAATCAAGGCGATATCTTCCACTGGGGTTCAGCTTACATGGGATAAGGTAAGTAACGCCACAGGTTATGACGTTGAGTATACTACAAATAAAGCGTACTTCGATCACTCTAAGGAAACAACGACAGTTTCATTGAATTCCAATGTATCATATGCGGACATTGTTGGGTTGGAATCGGGACAGGAATGGTTTTTCAGAATCAGAGCAACCAATGCTCAAGGTCAGTCCGGTTGGTGTTCGCCAGTATCCATTGTACTTGGAAAACCGCCGGCAGCTCCTACTACATGGTCCTCTACAACAACCGGTATGGTTGGCGAAAACCTTATTCTATACTGGGTTCATAATTCAGAAGATAGTTCAAGTCAGACATATGCCCAGTTAGAGTTGATCGTTAATGGGGTGCCAAGTGTTCAGACGATTAAAAACAGTACAGATGAAGATGAAAAAGACCGGACAAGTTCTTATACAGTCGATACATCGAAATACAATGAAGGTGCCGTGATTCAGTGGCGAGTTCGTACAAGGGGTGTAATTCCTGAGTATGGCGACTGGTCGATTCAGAGAAGAATCGATATTTATGCACCGCCAACATTAGAACTTGGAACCAGCGGAATCAATAACTGGCTTTGGGATACATTCAATTTCCTGACAGACACGATTTATACTGCTTATGGAATTGGGGGAACTCTTCAAGATACAATTACGTCTTTTCCTTATTATATTACTGCTAAAGCAGGACCAGAGTCACAGACTCCCATCGGTTACCAGATTACGATTACTGCGAATGAAGGATATGATGCTTTGTACTATGATGGAAAAGAAAAAAGAGTTAGTGCCGGAGATGAGGTGTACTCAAAATACTTTGATGCAGCTACTGGGCATAGTTTGTTCGTTATTATAAACGCTTCAGATATTGATCTTGAAAATAATATCTCCTACACAATCCATTGCACAGTCAGTATGGATTCAGGGCTTACAGCCGAAGCAACATCTGAATTTATCGTAGCATGGACTGATGAAGAGTTCATTCCAGATGCAGAGATTGGAATAGACAGTGATGCACTTACTGCATATATCAGACCATATTGCGAAGATGAAGATGGATACTTGCTTGATGATGTTGCACTTTCAGTGTACCGAAGAGAGTTCGACGGTACTTATACAGAACTTGCAAGGGATATTGAAAATCAGCATGTGGAAACTGATGAACTGCTTGATTCCAATGAGGAAATGTTGCTTGATAGTTCGGGAAAAGAATTGATTGGAAGGAATGTTAATTCAAAAGCAATCTTCATTACAGATCCCCATCCGGCTTTAGATTATGCCAGATACCGAATCGTGGCAATGTCAACAATTACAGGCGCAATCAGTTATGCAGATATTCCAGGGTATCCAGTTGGCGAAAATGCTGCTGTTATTCAGTGGGATGAGGAATGGACACAGTTCGATGCGATTGCTGATGACGATGGGAATGAACTGGATGAGCCGCCTTGGACTGGATCAATGCTTAAATTACCATATAATCTGGATGTTTCTGATAAGGGAAATACCGATGTGACATTTGCAAAATACATTGGACGTAGACACCCGGTTTCTTATTACGGAACTCAGATTGGAGAAACTTCCACATGGAATGTCGATGTTGTCAAAGATGATACAGAAACTTTGTATGCTCTGAGACGATTAAAGGCGTATACCGGTGATGTTTATGTACGCGAACCATCTGGTAGTGGTTATTGGGCCAGTGTTCAGGTGTCATTCAACCAGAAACATTGTGACCTGACGATTCCGGTCACTTTAGATATTACGAGAGTGGATGGAGGTGCTTAAATGCCAGATTGGACAAAACCAATGCAGCAGACGTTTGAGTATTTTGTTGTAGATCCAGGTACATGGAAAGATAAATTGAAGCTTGACAAAATCCTGTCGTCCACTATTACTCGTGATGAAGAAGAGAGCACACTTGGTTCAGCAACTATTGACTGCACAGATACGATAGGAGAATGTTATGTTCGGATTTATCTTGTAACAATTCAAAATGGAATAAAAGAACGCCATCCATTGGCAACAGTATTGGTTCAATCACCAAAGACTGGGTTTGACGGACGAGTTCAGAGCGTTTCTCTCGATGCGTATACGCCTTTGATTGAACTGAAAGAAAAGTATCCAGATATAGGATATTCTATTCTTAAAGGTCAGAATATCATGGACATTGCATCGAGACTGACAAGAGAAAAAGTTCGAGCACCTGTTGTGATAGGGACAGACGATACAGAGTTGTACTATGATTTCATTGCAAATTTGAACGATTCATGGCTGTCCTATTTAACGGACTTAATTGCAAATGCAAAATTTAAGTTTGATTTGGATGAAATGGGTCGGGTTGGTTATGCTCCTATTCAGGATGTGGCATCACTACAGCCTGTGTGGGAATATACCGATAATAATAGTTCCATCTTATATCCTCAGATTGATATGGAACGGGATATGTACGGACTGCCAAATGTGGTGGAAGTTATTTATTCCACAAATTCAAGCTATCTGTATTCAAAAGCTGTGAACGACGATGAGAATAGTCCCATTTCAACTGTGAATCGGGGGCGAGAGATTGTATACCGGGTGACAGATCCGGACATAGTCGGAAATCCAACACAGAAACAGATAGATGAATATGCAAAGCAACTTTTAAGAAATAATTCTTGTCTTGAGTACACAGTAACTTATACACATGGATATTGTCCGGTTCGTATAGGGGACTGTGTTCTTTTAAATTACAGACGTGCTGGTATTGAGAACGTCAAAGCGAAAGTTACAAATCAAACAATCAAATGCGAACCAGGTTGTCCTGTTTCAGAGACAGCTGTTTTTACTACTAAATTATGGGGGTGATTTCATATGGAACTTGATTCTCGGTTATTGCGTCAGTTTGCAGAAGTTGCAAATGGTAATAGAGAAACTGGCGAAGCTGAAAACACTGCCTATGGTACGGTTGTGAAAAATGGAGAGGTGACTTATGTTCGACTGGATGGTACTGAGCTATTAACGCCGGTTTCGATGGCAATGGACGCTGAAGATGGAGATAGAGTGGTTGTTACGATTAAGAACCATACAGCTACAATTACCGGAAATGTTAGTTCTCCAGCATCTGCCAGAACCGCTACGAAGTTCATGAAATTTACGGATGAGGGACTGGCTGTTGGTGATATTGGAGAAAATGGCAAAGCCAATGGTCCGCATACTCTTATGTGTTCGGATACCTATTATATTGTCGATAAAGACGGTAATAAGATTGCTTCTTTTTCCGGGACAAGGATAAATCTTGGTAACGGTATGGCAGTGATGACAGTTGACGAAATTAATCTTGGAAACGGTAAAGCAATTTTCGCAACGGATCATACCGAAGTTGCTAATGGTGCAGCTTACTTTTCTCCAAGCCTGTTAAAACTTGGAAATAAGGATGGTTCAGAAGTTCAGTTATGCAACGGAAAAGGAAAAATCAAAATGGATGGAGATATCCTTTTGATTTCTGGCAACAAAGCTCTTGGTTTGCGAAATGTTTATGGAAATTACTATTTTGCAGAAACTGTATGTCGTTCAGACTCAAATAATCCGGTTGCTGCTATTCAGGCGTATAGAGGGGATGGTATTGGCTCATCAGTAATTGCTGATATGAATGGTGTACGAGTGAATACACCATCTAATAAGAATTTGAGCGTGAACGGACAAGAAGTGCTACTATCAAACACCTTAATGGCTGTTGGAACAGTTTCAGCAACTGGCAGTATAAAAAAAGGAAAAACAGCATCGCTTACTGCTAAAGTGCCAGTACCTTCTGGTTATAGTCTTGCCGGAATTAGAGAAATAAAAACAAACCACAATAATGCTTGTCGAATGACACAGTTTTATACACATCCAAGTGCAAATCAGGTTGGAGCTACGTTTGTAAATACTTCAAGTACCGATTTTACGAACAAAGACATGTCAAAAAGTAATCGTAAATTGACAGTAACTATAGAATGGTTTGCATTTCGTTGTTCAGCGGCGACAGTATCTGGTGATAGTATCGTTGACTGGACTGAAGAATAAAGGGAGGTGACATAATGTAATGGCTGCAATATCGACATACCTGGCACGAATCAAATCGGCGATTTTAGGTGAAGAAGTACGAGGGGCAATTTACGATTCCATCAAGGCAATCAATGATGAAAACGTGAATGTTCTCAATAACTGTAAGACTGCCAGTAATGAGGCTGTTAAAGCATATAACGATGCAAAAAAATGTTCAGAAAGTGCTAATACCGCTGCGAACGAAGCTTGCGAAGCAGAAGATAATGCCTATACATATATGGCAAATACATTAAAATTAGCACGTTATGCTAAACAATCGGTAGCTGAAATTGACGAAAAAGTGGCTGTTGTAACGTCAATGAAAAGTTCGTTACTTGACAGCTATCAGGTTACAGACGATTTGTTGGATTCGTCTGGGGATTCGCTTTTTGATAGTGCTGGACGGAATCTCACAGGAGCCGTTGTTCTTGCAGAGATGGGTTATGTAGCTTCACTTGAAAAGAGGATAGAAGCTTTGGAAGTTGTTATCAAATCAATCACTTCAAAATAAAGGAGGAAATTCAAAATGGGAAAACTTACTGATTATGCCGCAGTGTCAAGGTTTGACAGCGGAGACATTCTTATTAAGGATGGCACAAACGGAACTAAGAAAATTACAGCGAAAGATGCCGCAATAGAGTTTGCAGGTCTTGTATCTGCAACACAGCATCGGCTGATCTGGGGTGGAAGAAACCTTGGTTCTTCTGTTACAGCAGAACAGAGAGCCGCTATCAAAGCGGGAACTTTTGACAATCTCTATATTGGAGATTACTGGGTGATTAATGGTGTTACCTGGCGAATCTGGGATATCGACTATTTCATGAATTGTGGCGATACCAACTTCACAACACATCATCTGGTGGTTGTTCCGGACTCTTCTCTATACAATCATGTTATGAACGATACAAATACTACAGACGGTGGTTATGTTGGATCTAAGATGTACACAGAAGGACTTGAGCAGGCAAAGACCGCATTCAAAGCTGCTTTCGGAGATATGGTTCTCACTCATCGAGACTATCTGACAAATGCAGTTACAGACGGACATCCTTCCGCTGGTGCGTGGTTTGATTCCGAAGTTGAACTGATGAACGAAATCATGGTATATGGTACCCATGTATATGCTGCAATGGGCAATGGATCTATGGTACCGGATAAGTATACTACCGGAAAACAGCAGTTCGCAGCACCTATGCTGAATCCAGCCATTCTCAATCGTCGTATCTGGTTCTGGCTCAGAGACATCGTGTCTTCGGCTTTCTTTGCCGGTGTGACCGGCAGCGGTAGTGCGGGTTACAGCGGCGCTTCGGGCTCTCATGGGGTTCGTCCGTATGCCGTGATTGGTGGTTAATGAATCTGAGGGGCCTAGTGCCCCGAAGACAAAGTTAAGTATGCAGGTGACAATGAAGTCTGATATAAAATAGAAGAACAGGAGAAAATTCAAAATGGAAAATAAAACTTATTCGATTACTCTTGCTGATGGAACTATCATTGGCGATTTAAAATTGAATGGAAATAACTTCATTTCCAAAACCAAAGTTTCCCATGACGCTTTCGCAGATAATTGCAGTCCGGTTACTATCAGTGATGGCGAGGTAGAAGAAGTTCACGAGAATATGGAGCTGGTACAGATCACAGAAATGGGAGATGACTACTGGTTTGTTCTCCGGGATATTTCAAAAGCTGAAATGGAAAAGATCAAGATGCAGTCAGATATTGAGTATATCGCAATGATGGCTGGGGTAGAACTTTAAGAAAAGGGGGAACATCGTGATGCATAGTGAAAACTTTGAAAAGGTAAAACGTTTCTATACACTGAAAGTATGGAATGAAACTCGTGTCCGCAACGCCGTAAAGATGAACTGGATTACAGAAGAAGAATTCACTGAGATTACCGGAAAGGATTACTAATGAGTGTACTTGCAGCAAAGAGAAAAGAATCGAGGGACGAAGCTATCACTCATTCAATAGAGCTGCATGATATGCTGACAGAACTCATGCGTAGAAGCTTTGGTATTAAAGATGTCGATCAGTATGTGAGAGTGCGGTTTGCATACGGGAAAGATCCGGTGGAAGATTTTGCTAAGTACCGTTATATCATGACGGAATCTAAGAATCAAATCGAGAGAACGGCTTCCTTATTAACTGCAAACCTTAGAGCTGCAAAGTCTTTGTATCCAACTTCTATGCATGAGTATGAAATACGGCGAGATTATCAAAATGCCGGTATTGTGAATTGTAATCAGTTAATTGACCAATTACAGCATGTTATAGACGTATTCAATGTTAATTTGAATGTCTATGGCAAATATATTAAAGCTATCGACCGAGAAATCGAGTTGATAAAGAAATGGCGTCAAAGGGATAACAAAATCAAATCGTATCTTCCAGGGTAACATCTGTATTTATATGCGTGTCTTCGGCTAACTTTGCCAATGTGAACAACAACGGTAATGCGAATTACAACAACGCTTCGAACTCTAATGGGGTTCGTCCGGATTCTTTGATCTAACCAATCAGGGAAGGAGATGTTATCCGTTCCACCAAAGGGATAAATGACAAAGCCGGACGCAATTTACTACGGTAACTATTGCTATCACGGTGAATAATTATGACATACGAGGAGATTCTCTGCGACGCCAATAATCTCTATGCGGCTTATAAAGCCTCTATAAAAGGCAGTAAATGGAAAGAATCTACACAAAGATTTATGCTGAACTTTCTGCGGTATATTTTCGAGATACAGGACGACCTGATTAACAGGACTCTTGAGAATGGACCGGTAGATGAGTTTGAACTGCAAGAACGAGGAAAAATAAGACCCATTACAAGTATTGCGGTAAGGGACCGTATTATCAGGCATGTTCTATGCGATGAATTATTAATCCCAAAGATCAGAAAGAAAATCATATATGATAATTGTGCTTCTTTGAAGGGTAGAGGTATATCCATGCAAAGAAAACGCTTTGAGGTTCATTTGCGGAAGTATTATAAACTGCATGGAAATGAAGGGTACATTCTCTTTGGCGATTTCACAAAATTTTATGACAATATTATTCATGAAATAGCAAAACAGGAATTACTCAAGCTGTTCGACGACGATGAGTTCATTGATTGGCTACTCACAATTATATTTGACGGTTTTAAAGTAGATGTGTCTTATATGAGTGATGAGGAATACAAATCATGTATGGATGATGTTTTTAATAAGTTGGATTACCGGTTGATTCCTAAACAGAAATTAACTGGAGAAAAATTCATGGCAAAGTCTGTAAATATGGGCGATCAGCTATCGCAAGCTATAGGTATCTATTATCCGCATCCTATTGACAATTATGTGAAGTATGTCAGGAGCCAGAAATTCTACGGACGGTATTCAGATGATTGGTATATCATGAGTCCTTCAAAAGAAGAATTGATGGATCTTTTGGAAAATATTAAACGAATTGCCAAAGGACTTGGAATTCATATCAATGAAAAGAAAACAAGGATTGTCAGGATAAGTGGTACTTATAAGTTTCTTCAAATAAAGTACACTCTTACTGATTCCGGAAAGATTATCAAACGTATCAATCCGGATCGAGTGACAACTATGAGGAGAAAATTGAAGAAACTAGCCGTTAAGGTGGAAAACGGTGAAACGGTATATGAAAATGTCGAAGGAATGTTCCGGGGTTGGATGGGAGATTTCTATAAGCTCTTATCGAGGCAACAAAGAACAAATCTTATAAAATTATACGAAGACCTATTTGATAAGGAAATCGTTATTGTTAGTAAAAAGATGATTATTAATAATAGGTCACCACAAGAAATATTACAGGAGGTATCTTGATGGAACAGTGGTTTCAGATTATACTTACGATCTTTAGCTCAGTTCTGGCTTCTTCTGGACTGTGGGCCTATTTAACAAAAAGAAGTGAGAGAAAAGATGTAACTAAAGAGATGCTGGTTGGATTAGCTCATGATCGGATTATGTATCTTGGCATGAAGTACATTGAGCGTGGATATGTAATTCAGGATGAGTATGAAAATTTACGAACGTATCTCTATGAACCTTATGAAAAATTGGGAGGAAATGGTTCTGCTAAAAGAATTATGCAGGAAGTGGACCGACTCCCAATTCATACATTTGCCATTGGTGAGGAGGAAAAGAATCATGAACATGAGTAACAAAACTTACGACATTCTTAAATGGATCGCAATGTATCTGCTTCCAGCAGCCGGAACTTTATATTTTGCACTTGCAGGTATCTGGAACCTTCCGTACGGAGAGCAGATAGTTGGAACAATCACAGCAATCGACACATTCCTTGGCGTACTCCTTGGAATCAGCACATCTCAGTACAACAAGTCTGTGGATGGAAAAGAGTCATGATTGATTTATTAGAGTTGCTGTTTTTATTGGTATTGGTCATTATTGGAGCCCCTGTATTTATTATATCAGGCGTGATGATTATCAGTCATATACTGGAATATAAAGATTCTGATAATGAGTTTAAATACCATCAGCATAAGTAAGAGGTAATTGGGCGAGGAGGATATGATGTCTTTCTCGCTCTTTTAATACATCCCCTTTTATTTTTTCCGTATGTAGGTTACGAGTACTTCCGTTAGTATATATGTGAAACGGGGGTGAGACAATGTCAGAGAAAATTTTACTTTCCATATCAGAGGCATCTGAAATATTTGGTATCGGTCAGCACCGATTACGAAGAATTATATATGATGATTATAATTGCAAATATCATCTTACGGTTGGGCGAGTAATTAAGATTAAAAGAAAGCCTTTTGAAGAATATATCAACAAAGTCCAGCAGGTATAATATCGACAAAGTATCTCCAATGTGTTATTATAATTAATGCATTCGGGGTACTTTTTATTTTAGGAGGATCTCGAATATGGCAAATAAAACAGCTAAGACAAAACATAAACCGGTAAGACGTGCACTGCGAGCAAACGAATACTATAATCCGAAGACAAAGCGATACGAATACCATTATAAAGATGTTTTTGGAAAAAACCGAGTAGTTAGTTCTTACTTACTGGAACCAACCGATCAGGTTCCGAAAGGAAAAAGAGCAGGAAAAAGTTTACGTGAAAAAGAAGCAGAAATAAACGCTCAGCTTTCAAATAATATTGATATTGATGGTTCAAAATTAACATTGCTTGAAGTTATTGACAGGTATCTGAAAAATCTTTATAACAGAAAAGACCTCGCTCATGCTACGAAAGTTGGATATAACGTTACCATAAACTGCCTTAAACAGTACAAGCTGGGGCATATGGAAATAGGTAAAATTAAACCAGAGCATTGCGAAGAATGGCTTACTGACATGAAGAAAAAGTATCGTGGTTCATCCATACAAAGTCAGATTAGTTTAATAAAAAGATCTTTTGAATACGCTGTTGATTACGATTATATTGCCAAGAATCCGTTTCGCAGAATAACAACTGATCGGAACGACAGCAAGGTGATGGAAGCAATTCCGGTAGAGGAAATGAATAAGTTCCTTGATTTTTGTTCAAAAGATTCCCATAGTGCTCATTGTTACAATATGATTTATATCCTTTTTTGGACGGGCCTGCGAGTATCTGAATTATGTGGACTGACTTTGGATAATATTGATTTTCAGAATCGCTCCATACGGGTTGAAAAACAGTTGCAATGTATCAACCATACGCATGTTGTTCAGAAAACGAAAACTCAAAATGGTGTTAGAAACATTCCGATGACAGATGGTGTATACGAACACTTTAAAGATGTTGTGGACAAAAGATATTTAAAAGGCGATATTGAACCTGTATGTTATGACGAGCGTGGTAATGCTTATAAGGGATTTGTATTTCTTTCACCGAGGAGTCGAAAAACTATAGTGCGTGCTCATGTAGAAGAATATCTTCAAAACTGTATAAAGAGATACAACTTGGCAAATCCTGAAGAACCTATCCGTAAATTTGAACCTCATATATGCAGACATACTTTCGCAACGAATATGCAAACATTACCGTTGAAAACCTTACAGTCAATCCTTGGACATGGAGATATACGAACAACAATGACTCACTATGTAGATCCAAGTCCGAATGAACAGCAACGGGCAGAAATTAATGCGGTTGCGAACTCTATCTGCTAATTAGTATAAAAATCTTCGTACTAAAAATATACTAATTAATATGCTGAACGATATGTAATAATATGTAATAAAAAGTAACAAAACAGGCGATGAGACAGAGCAGAAGATTGACAGAAATAAAACAAAAACGCCTGTATAGAGGAGTGAAATTATTATGATCGCAATTATTGACTATGATGCAGGGAATATCAAAAGTGTAGAAAAGGCACTTGCATATCTTGGGGAGGAAACGGTTGTATCTCGTGATCCCGAAGTGCTGACAAAGGCAGACAAGGTGATTCTTCCCGGTGTTGGAAGCTTTGGAGAGGCAATGGAAAACCTGCATAAGTATGGTCTGGTTCCGGTAATAAAGGATATGATAAAGGAAGGAACTCCTTTTCTTGGAATCTGTCTGGGGCTGCAGCTCCTTTTTGAGAGCAGCGAGGAGACACCTGGCGTTGAGGGGCTTGGAATCCTGAAGGGCAGAATCCTCCGAATTCCACCATCTCCGGGACTTAAGATTCCACATATGGGATGGAATTCCCTGCATCTGCAGAATAATGGAAGATTGTTTAAGGGCATTCCGGAAGATACGTATGTTTATTTTGTGCATTCCTATTATCTTCAGGCAGAAGAACCGGAGATTGTAAAAGCAGTGACAGATTACAGCACGACGATTCATGCTTCTGTTGAGAAGGACAATGTATTTGCCTGCCAGTTCCATCCGGAAAAAAGCAGCAGATATGGTCTTAAGATTCTCGAAAACTTTGCAAAACTTGAGAAGGAGGGGAACTGAAATGTTTACAAAAAGAATCATTCCCTGTCTGGATGTAAATAACGGCCGGGTGGTAAAAGGCGTTAATTTTGTGGATCTTAAGGACGCAGGAGATCCGGTGGAGATTGCCAGAGCCTATGATGCAGCAGGTGCAGATGAACTTGTTTTTCTGGATATCACGGCATCCTGCGAGGAACGTGATACCGTTGTGGATATGGTGCGGCAGGTTGCAGCGAATGTTTTTATCCCGTTTACCGTAGGCGGCGGCATTCGTACAGTAGAGGATTTCAGGAAACTTCTCCGTGAGGGTGCAGACAAGATCTCTGTCAATTCTGCGGCGATCGATCGTCCGGAACTGATCACAGAGGCAGCAGAGAAGTTCGGAAGCCAGTGCGTGGTCGTTGCAATCGATGCCAAGAGAAGACAGGATGGCGGCTGGAATATCTATA
>ERZ824473.395-NODE-395-length-80910-cov-5.358110_pt1 | contig 80910 bp, 66 predicted proteins | sample MGYA00519874_ERZ824473 | MGnify/ENA primary metagenome ERZ824473 (study PRJEB31778, sample SAMEA3449151) | human gut metagenome | biome: human gut; feature: human-associated habitat; material: faeces | place: United Kingdom | collected 2010/2012 ... | reverse complement strand
CATAACCTTGCCAAGGTTAGGGTCGCGAGTTCGAGTCTCGTTTTCCGCTCTTTCTTTATTTTATAGTAAAAAGCCCCACAGGTTTCATTATCTGTGGGGCCTTTTTTGTCTCTATACGTCATTCTTTCTTTAGAGAAAATCCTAGCATCATACCGTCATAGCTACTGGCTAATGAACTGATTGTTTTCAGTGTGGAATTATTACTTTTACCAGAAAGTGTGGTAATCAGTTTCAGGAGTTTGTCAGAATTGAATAATAAATCCATGGAAGTAGAAGTACAGTTCACTTTTGCATTCAGGGGGAGTAACTTTGCAAATTTCATTTTTACTTGTTGGCTGGAAGCATCGTACGAATAAGTGCCTTTCAGATCACGGGTTCCCAGTTTGGCACTGAAAGTACTGTCGGCATTGAATGTGTATGTCATTTGCCCGTTCTTAATACCTACTTTGGAAAGTTGTTCGTCAAGTTTCTTTTCGGCTACGCCTGCAGCAACAGCACCACCTGCTTTGTTTAGCATATTGTCTGACTCAAACTCGATGGCGGAACCGGAATAGGTCCATGTACCGATCATGTTAATAGAGGTTTTACCCGTCACAGTGCTGACAACCTTTTCAATGTTTCCTTTATTAAATAAATCTTTTAGAGATTGTGCCTGACTATTGGTAGTCAATAGCAGTGTGGCAATAAAAATGTACCAAAAAAAAGTCCTTTTCATGTCTTTTTATTTATTTGAGTTTATCTCTTTGTTAATGGATGCTATATAGTTTAACAGTTCCTCCCGCCCCATACGATTTTCAGAGGAAGTGATGAAATAGGGGGGGAGTTCTTCCCACTGTTCTTGTAACTTTTTCAGATATTCACGGATATTTGAGTTCAATTTACCTCCTTTCAGTTTGTCGGCTTTAGTGAAAACAATGGAGAAAGGAACACTGTTCGTGCCCAACCATTCGATGAAAGCAAGGTCAATGGGTTGTGGCTCGTGACGACTGTCAATGAGGACGAAGAGATTGGTCATCTGTTCTCGCTGTAATATATAACTTTCAATGATACGCTGAATTTGTTCCTGCCCTTTTTGTCCTCGTTTGGCATAGCCGTATCCGGGAAGGTCTACGATGTACCAGTTTTTGTTAATCAGGAAGTGATTGATGAGCATCGTTTTTCCGGGAGTGGCAGAAGTCATGGCAAGTCCTTTGCGCCCTGTCAACATATTGATGAGACTGGATTTTCCAACGTTAGAACGTCCTATAAAAGCATATTCGGGGAAATTCCCTGCCGGGCATTTATTTACGTCCGTATTACTGATGACGAATTCAGCATTTGTAATCTCCATTTTGTTATCAATTCTTTAGTTATTTCCATTTGCAAAGGTAGTACTTATTTCAAAAAATTTCGTTCTTAATTCGGAATTCTGTATATCTTTGTCCACTAATAGGAAAATTTTAAATATGAATGGACAATTTCCCTCGATATTATTAGAGAAGGCAGTAAATGAGTTTGCCAAACTACCCGGTGTAGGGCGGAAGACAGCGATGAGGCTTGTACTTTATTTGCTGCGCCAGGACTTGGCGGTGGCAGAAGCTTTCGGTAACGCTATTATAACTTTGAAACGTGAGGTGAAATATTGTAAGGTTTGCCACAACATATCAGATACTGAAACGTGTCGTATCTGTTCTAATCCGCAACGGGATACATCTGTAGTTTGTGTGGTAGAGAATATCCGGGATGTGATGGCGGTAGAAGCAACCCAACAATTCCGTGGATTGTATCATGTATTAGGAGGGGTTATATCTCCGATGGACGGTATTGGCCCTGGAGATTTGGAGATAGAAAGTCTTGTGCAACGTGTTGCTGCCGGAGATATCAAAGAGGTAATCCTTGCTTTGAGTACTACGATGGAAGGAGATACTACTAATTTTTATATCTACCGTAAGTTGGAGAAGATGGGCGTGAAACTTTCTGTCATTGCCCGAGGTGTTTCTGTGGGTGATGAACTTGAATATACTGATGAAGTAACCTTGGGGCGTAGTATTGTAAATCGTACTCCGTTCTCAGGTATCGTCTAGCCCCGTAGGTAACTGCTGATTATCAATTATCAATTAAATTTCAATGGAAGAACAAATAAAACAAGTTGTAAAGCGGATAAAGGTTACTTTCGTTTATTTCTGGCTGTTGCCTATCCTTCTTGTAATACTTGGAGAGAGTGGAGGCGACTGGATAGGAATATATGCAGGTAATGTACGTGTCACTTATTTTGCCGAAACAATTACTATTCTGCTGGTTGCCACATGCGTGCCGTTGTCTTTGAAGCTTTTCTCGTGGATACTGGTGAGAAGGATTGATACAGTAGCCATTCAGGATGCATTGCGTCTCTATTCTTTTTGGTGTAGGATACGGTTAGCTTTACTTGCCATACCGGTATTAGCAGGTTTTTTCACCTATTATATGATATTGAGTGATACGGGGGCACTTTGTGCACTCATTGCTTTAACAGCTTCTCTATTTTGCTTGCCTGGTGAGGAGCGTTTGCGCAAGGAATTACACATAGATAAAGAAGAAAAATAAACAGAAAAGACAGGGTTATTATAAGTATGAAAGTATCTTATTTTATAGGCGAACATATACGTCTCCGTGCTATGGAACCGGAGGATTTGGAGGTGATGTACGCTATAGAAAATGATCCACAAACATGGGATATAACTAACTTCTCGGTACCATATTCTAAGTTTGTCCTAAAACAATATATCGAAAATTCCCAATGTGATATGTTTGCTGATCGCCAGTTACGGATGATGATTGTGAGATGTAAGGATGAAACCGTAGTGGGTACAATTGATATTACGGATTTTGCTCCTATGCATGCACGGGGTGAAATTGGTATCGCGGTACGGAAAGAGTATCAGGGAAACGGTTATGCTAAAGAAGCATTAAAACTTATATGTGATTACGCTTTCGGCTTTCTTTATCTGAAACAATTGATCGTTCATGTGACTTCGGATAACGAGAAAAGTATACGGCTATTCAAATCATGTGGTTTTAAACAATGTGGGCTTTTGAGGGAATGGTGGTGTGTAGGGGGGCGTTACAAAGACGTCATCTTGATGCAATATATCCGGAACGTTAATTGAGGGTAGGTATTTGTGGGAAATGGGACCACATTTCATACTTACTTCCCAACTTACCGAGAGCGTTTTTCCAAAGCTCTTTGCTGTTGTTCACGTTCATCAGTGAGTTTAAATCTTCTTTTCCTACAAGCCATGTGTTTTCTTTGATTTCCCGGCACAATTGTTCGTATTCCCAACCGGAATAACCAAGGAAGAAACGTATTTTACCTTTAATGGGATTTCCCCGCATAATGTATTCTTTGATAGCGTTAAAATCACCGTTCAGGTAGAAACCTTTGCTGATAGGGAGTGATCCTGAAATATTTTCCAGAGTATGCAAATAGAAAAGCGTGTCTGTGCTAAGCGGACCGCCTTTATATATAGGTATATCTTCTGGATAATCAAATTCTTTGAATATATCGTTCAGAAATAAGGGTAGAGACTTGTTCATTACCAATCCCATTGTACCCTCTTGTGTGTGATCTATCAATAAGATAACCGAACGTCCAAATATATGATCACAAAGGAAAGGCTCAGAAATCAGAACCTTTCCTCGTGCAGGAACTATATGGTTAGTTTCTATTTTGAATATATCTGTATTAATAGACATGCCACTAATTTACAGAATATTCTATAAAAAACAAATTATATTTCCTTTTTTTATCAATAATAGAATGCTTTTATTGATATTAAAGTTTTCTGGCTCAGTTAATATTATTTAGTCGGATGATTTTCGGCAAAGATAGCCATACGTTTGTCTAGTTGAGCATATTGGTGATCCTGGATGAATGAAGTACAGGCACGCAATCCCTGTTGGTCACTTCCGGTAGTTACCAGTGAAATGGCACTTACTCCATAATACATCAATTCTTTGGCGAGTTCTCCACTGTTCATACCTGGATAACCGATCGTAAAATAAAAACCATCAGCGACAGGGTCACCCAGGTCATTATCATATACCAGATGGAAACCATGGCGCAAGAAGATTTCTTTCAGGCGGCGGGCGCGTTCACCGTAAATCTTTACTTCATTGAGAAAATTATATTTTCCATCGTTGGCAGCTTTCAGCATAGCAGCAAGTGCGTACTGTGCCGAGTGGCTTGTTCCTGAAGAAAGAGCATAGAGTACACGATGAATAAATACAGTACCGAATGTTCCACCACCATAACGTTTCGTAAATCCTGGATAGGCACGATGATACAACTTGTCCGAAATACAAGTTACACCGATTCGCTGTCCTGCATAGCTAAAGGCCTTGGAACCGGAAATGAGCAGTACATAATAGTCTGTATAATGTGCTATTGACGGTTGAAAGGGAGCTTGGAAAGGTTTACTTAAATCTTGGCGAAAATCCATGGCAAAGTAAGCAAGATCCTCTAGGACGATTGTATCATACTGAGTGGCCAATGTGCCGATAATACGAAGTTCTTCTTCTTTCAGACAAATCCAACTGGGATTATTAGGGTTTGAGTAAACGATGGCAGATATATTCCCCTTCTTAAGGTAACTTTCCAGTTTTTCTTTCAGTTTGTCACCACGATAGTTATATACATCGAATGTCTCGTATTTCTGTCCCATGACGACCAATTGCTGCTTTTGGACCGGAAAACCCGGATCAATGAAGAGAATGGTATCCTTCTTCTCATTACATTGGCCGCATGTGAGAAAAGAAGCAAAAGTACCCTGCATGGAACCTGTAACAGGGACACAACCTTCAGGCGCAACATCTACATCAATAAATGCTTTGATGAAGCGTGAGGCTTCTTCTTTCAATGTCGGCAGTCCATTGATATCGGGATATAAGCTTGCAATCCCTTTTTGCAAAGCTTCAATTTCTGCCTCTACACCTACAGTAGAAGGAGGAAGTCCCGGAACTCCCATTTCCATTTTAATAAATTCTACACCCGAAGTTGCTTCAACCTTGGCGGCAATTGCTTTTACTTCACGAATAGTGGCTTTAGAAAAGTCTGCTATATTGAATTCTTTAATAGTTTCATCAATCAATTTCTGTTCAATTGGGGTATTTTTCATACTTATTCATTTTAAGTTCGTTTTGCAAAGGTAACATAAATCTCTTATAATCAACCTATGTTAAAAAAAAGATGATTTTTTTTCTCAAAACCTATTGCAGATATAAGATATTTGTCTACCTTTGCAACCGCAATCGAGAGAGATGGCAATGATAAAATGAAATTATGGTGCGTTAGTTCAGTTGGTTAGAATACATGCCTGTCACGCATGGGGTCACGGGTTCGAGTCCCGTACGCACCGCTTAAAGCTCTGAAATTCAAAACAATTTCAGAGCTTTTTGGTTTATTCTTTATCTTTCAACGGAGAAATATAATCTTCCTTAATAAATTCATCATACACTTTTTTAGGATGATCGAACGGAGCAACGCCTATCCTATCCTCGTTAAAGTTCTGACGACGAAACTGTTTTAACTTTACATTATCTTCGGCATATTCCCTTAATTTCTTTTTCTCGCGCCCATACAGAGAACTATCCAATACTTCAGAATCCAACAGGCTTTCTTTAGGGGTAATTGAAGGTAACAGTTTCTGTTCCAACAACCCGCGATAAGCACCATTATACTCACACCAAACACAATCTCCAATCGTAAACAAACGGTACGTATAACTGGACCATGCTGTTTTAATATTAATCTCACGGGCATAAATCTCGACGGATGCTTCCGAGTCGTAATCCCTATCACGGATAACAACCACTTTCCTGCCCGAGAGTTCTTCCTTTATAACAGTCGTCCATCTGTCACACTGCAGAATTTCATCAACAATGTCTGACAGCTTTTCTTTGATCTCAAATTGTATTCTCATAATCGTTGCCTGTGGGGCAGGACTTATTTAGTACCCCAATATTATAATTACGTTTCTAAGATAAGAAAAACAATAATAGAAAACAAGTTAAAACTTTTTTTTCCAAAACATTTTGATAGAATTTGATATAGAAGCGTAAACTCTTACATTTATTTAAGAATACTATTGCATACTTTTTACTTCCAGATTGTTAACTATCCAAAGAGTTTGAACCAATAAAAAAAGAACAATTATGAAACAAATTATTACATTATTAACATTTATATTAGTAAGTTTATCGACCGTGAGCTATGCACAAAGCAGTAGTGAAGTAAAACGTATAGAACGTAAAACACAGCGTGATGCTGAGAAGGCGCGTATCCAAGCCCAGGAAGAGCGTGCATATGCAATGGCTTCACAAGCATTGCACGATGGAAAGTTTGTGTTGGAGGCAGACCAGCTGGTTTTCAAAAGAGGACGAAGTGCATTTGTTTCATCAATCACAAATTTCGTAATGATGGATGATAATCACGCATCAATCCAAGTAGCTTCCAATAGTGCTATTGCCGGGCCTAACGGAATAGGTGGAATTACTGTAGACGGTAATGTAAGAGGATTAAAAATATCTACTGACAAAAAAGGAAATATGAACTGTAGTTTTAATGTACAAGGTGTTGGAATATCAGCGCAAGTCCATATTACATTGACTCGTGGCAGTAATAGCGCGTCAGCAAGAATTAGTCCGAACTTTCATTCCAATAATTTAACATTGAACGGTAATTTGGTACCATTATCTCAATCCAGTGTTTTCAAAGGACGTTCGTTTTAAAGGATTTATGTAGACAGAGATACTATAGTAGGCTTGGTGATATAGATAAGAGTATACACCTGAGAATGCTTATACAGCAGCCGAAGAAAAAAGTAAGCGATGAGAAAAAATATAATGAAACAATGAAAAAAAATAGTAGAAAATAATAAATGATAAATTAGCGGGGTAATCCCGCTAATTTTCTAAAATCAATTCCATCGGACCACCTCACCTATCATCGGCATCAGAACATCCAATAAACCTTTCTTTGCCAAGTCTATTACATTTTTTAGTGGTTCATTCCAAGGATGTCTCGCCAATGCATATTTAGAGTGATGAACAGTCAGTACTTTTTCAACATTCAAATCACGGGCAATTTGTCCCAAGTACTTTGGTAATGTATGGATATACTTCCAATCTTCATTATACTGTCCATTCTCCAGAATGGCTAAATTGATACCTGGAAACCTCTCATTCAAGACAGCATAATAATCAAGGTGATCCCAATGATCGTGTGTGATTAACAGATAATCAATGAAACAGGAACAGCTGTACAAAATACAGGATCTACAAGAATTCGCCTACCATCAATCTGAATAAAACAAGAAGAATGCCCAAACCATACGAGAACATTTTCATCCTCAGCAATCTTCTTAAGATCAGTTTTGATAACAGAAATCTCTTTATCAGGACGTATACTTTCCTCCTTCTTGAATAAGAAATCCCACATAGTACCCAAACGTCCTTTTCTCGAAGTCATCATCAAAGTAGGATGCAAATTATGGAGAATTTCATATTTCCAACCACTTTAATTCTGCACAAATGTAGCCTAACTTTTTTAGTTCACAAGTATACAAGATACAGATATTATTACAATAAATCATTATCTTCGCAGCCTAATTATGAGAAAAACAATTATGACAGAAGAAAAAGCAACAAAAGATATACATAGTTTATGTTGTATAGGGTATATCACTAAAGATAAGATTATTCCCCCCCATAGTACAGTAGATATGCCAGGCGGTACTTCTTTCTATTTCGCCCATGCCATCAAACATCTAAATGCAGATGATTTTTTATTAGTAACCGCTTTGGCTGATGCTGATATGAATGTCATAGAGGAGATTAAAAAAGAAGGAATTGAAGTAAAAATCTTACCTAGCACTCATTCTGTATGCTTCGAAAATATATATGGAGAAAATCAGAATGAACGTACCCAACGCGTAACGGCCAAAGCCGACCCGTTTACAGTAGAGGGATTACAGAATATTAATGCAAAAATCATTCATTTAGGTAGCTTGTTAGCCGATGACTTTTCATTAGAGCTCATCAAGTTTTTATCAAAGAAAGGACTACTTTCTGTTGATGTACAAGGCTTTCTGCGAAAAGTAGACAATGAAAAAGTATTACCGGTAGACTGGTCTGAAAAAAGAGAAGCCCTTAAATATATTCATATATTGAAAGCCAACGAGTCCGAAATGGAAGTTCTCACGCATTGTTCCGATCCTAGGGAAGCTGCATTATTAATTGCGGATTGGGGAGTGAAAGAAGTATTGATCACATTGGGAGATAAAGGATCACTGATATACACTAAAGGGCAATTCTATGAAATACCTGCCTACCCTGCCATGCAAATAGTAGATGCAACGGGATGTGGTGACACTTATATGGTGGGATATCTATATATGCGTAATAGAGGTACCTCTTGTGAAGAAGCAGGATGTTTTGCAGCTGCCATGTGTACAATCAAACTTCAGTCACACGGACCATTCTGTGGTACAGAAGAAGAGATAAAGAGGATAATCGATAGATAATGGCAATGTACGTTGCATAAAAATATGAATATTTTTCATCATTAAACCCCAACCGCATAGTATGTTCCAAATAGGCAGCCTGTTCCTTTAACCGTTTCTTGACATTGATAGCAAAACATATTCATTTCCATAATCTCTATACATTTTAAAGTTTATACTTGCTTTTTCTTAGATGAAAGTTTTATCTTGCGCAAACGGTAACCTATGTTACATCGAATCACAAAAAAGTAAAAAGAAAATGGAAATTAACCAATAAACCTTGCTTATCTATTCATTTATTGCCATCATTCGGAAGATATCGTTATCATCATTTATTTTATTGTTCTGTTCCTGTCCTTTTATACAACATTTTACCGCGTCTCTGTCTCAACCGACGTAACCATAAATAATATCCGGTCAACGGAAGTGTACAACCTATTAAGGCTGCTATAAATGTTAGTATACGAGTAAACAGGCCTCCCCAATTTCCTACATGAACCGAATATATCCAACCACGAATTTTACTAACTTTATCCGTATCTTCATAGAATGTTGTTCCGATTATTTCTCCGTTATGCGGATTGAAAGTATAACGATCAGCAGCACGTTGATTTCCCAACCGATTGAAAGATACAGTCGCAGTACCTTTAGAGAAGGTGATTTGTTTATAATCTGGATTATGTGTTTTCAATTTGTCATACACTTTTTCCCAATTTGCATACAGTGTCAAACGCTGCCCTTCAGTATGCCCATATACACTGTTTGCCCGACTGTTTTCTTTATTCTTACTGTGGGGTTGCTTGGACAGCTCTATCCCCAATACTTTGTAAAAGCCCGTGCGATACCAAGAAAAAGACCATGTCAATCCTGTAATTGCCATTGCTAAAAGTAGAACAAGAGTATACATTCCCCCTACTACATGTAAGTCATACCAAAAACGTCGCCACCCCTTTCCTACTGTAATCTTTAGACTGTTTTTCAGTACCCTCTTTGTACGAGGCCACCAAATAACAATACCTGATATCAGAACAAACACAAACATCAATGTAGATGTGCCCACAACTACTTTCCCCACAAATATTCCACCATCCGGTTTCATACTATCCAGTAACCAACGATGCAATTTAAACATGGCAAGAAAAAACGGAGTACGTCCAGAACGACCTTTGACCTCACCCGTATATTGATCTACAGATAGGGAAGCTCGGTGTGGCTTCGACAGACTGACTTGATAAGTACGTTCCGGATCGGATGAAATACTAATGCCCGTTATAGAAACACTGTCCGGCAATATACCGGAAACTTTTGCCATCAGTTCATCCATCGGAATAGTCCGGGCTTTTACTTTCCGTACATAGTAAAGGTCACGATGACATAACTCCATTACTTCATTCTCGAATACCAACATGGCACCCGAAAAACATATTAAAGTTATTATCAATCCGAAGGGAACCGATAGCCACAAGTGTATGTTACGAAAAACTTTCTTCATCATTTACCGACCTGTACCAACTTACCTACTCCACTTACTTGAGTCGCCTCTACGCTAAGCCCCTTTGTCGCAGTAGCATTTACCGGATCAATTTTATAAATGGCGGGATTAGCATCTGTAGTAGTCACTGCTATATAAGCACTGCCATTTTCAGCATATAGTGTATTACCAAAAGAAGAAATCCGGTCAGCAGAAGGTAATCCATCCACATAAGTCAGTTTTTTAGAACCGGCTTTAAATATGGCAAGCTGATTGGCTGTAAACCCTGTCTGACTGAATGGACGATCATACATCAGCAACAAGAAATAATCTCCTGTTATATGCCAGCAACGCAAGAAAGATTTTCCATTTGTCTGTTCTTCGAGATTACAATAGTAATCATCAAAATTCTCACTCCCTGCGGGAATACGTACCACACCGGCAGGTAAAGTAGTTTGTTGACGAGGATCACCCATTGTCTTGGCATAGCTTGGAGAGAATACATATATATCTCCATTATCTGCAGCCCAGATAGTTTGATAATACTGAGACTTATAACGTCCGCAGGCATAACTGATTTTATTAGTCCTAATGAGTGATTTCTCTTTTAAAGTTTCATCTTTAAAGATAACCACCCAGCATTCGTCCGGATATTGTGTCCACTGTAGTTCATCCTTATTATAAGCACTGCTACCACTACCTCCAGATTCTGTTTTAACCAAATCTTCATTTCCCTTTTTCACCCATTTACCGTCTTCATACTTCACTCCATACTGGCTCAGCCCCATTGGTACAGCTACACTGAAAATCTTGTTATCGTGTTCCAGCAGACCAGCCAATGTCACATATTCACCATTGCCTAGAAAGTTTTCAGACAAATAAGATTTGTCTTGTGTATCATTCGTCGTAAATGTTTCAGCCATCACGTCCAAATAAGAGAGCAGAAAAACTTTCGGTACATATCCATTATTATCAGCCCATGCAGTAGGTCCGTCTCCTGAAGAAGAAGTCATGATATATTTACTATAAGTACCATAAGTAGTGAATCGTTTCACCGCAAACTCCTTAGAACGGGCCTGTAACTCATTCCGCACATTCATTATATAGGAGCGAGTTGTTCCTGCATTACCCTGATTATACGTTAAAGCATACAGATATTGTTTTTTATAAAACACCCATTGAGTAGCACCATCATTCACCAAACCATTGTTTACAGTAGTAATTGTTCCACCATCCAGTGTCTCGGAAGTCAACAGTACATTGGTACTATTACCTCCCGACGCTTCTACCGAAGATGCTATCACGTATTCTCCTTTACCTTCATTAGCACTACCATTACTTGGGTCATCAACATCTGTACAAGCTGTCAATACTACTCCGGCCATCGCAGTAGCGAAAAGTCCGGTCAATAAGAAATTTTTCTTCATTTGTTTTTACCTTTAAAATTAAACTAATATCACATCTATGATTAAAAAGACACACGTACTTTTCCATAAAAAGCCCGGCCTGCTTTCTGAAGGCTAAAGTTATCATACAACTTCTCGTTTGTCAGATTACGGCATTCCAATGCCACATTGTAGCGTCCGTCCATCAAACTGTAAGAAAGGGCTAAATTGTGTGAAAATTGGTTTGGGACCACATAGTCTCCCTTATTCGAGCCTATTTTAGACGAATAGTATGTGAAACTATGTAAGTATTGATTATCATATGATATCGTCAATACATTTCCTTGTTCCCCCAAATTACGCCAATAAAAAGTCACATCCGAATCGGCAAACATATAAGGTAAGTTCGGCATACGTTCACCATAAACCAAGTTATCCGTATTGCCGGATATGGATTTCTTCATATTATCACGCACATCCATCTGGGTAAAGTTTCCTCCCACACTCAGCCATTTCCCCAAAACATATCGGGCGGAGATACTATACCCTTTCGCCAATACCTTTCCGTAGTTTATATAAGTTGCAGCTTTTTTTCCACCACTCAAACCGGTTATGTTACGTTGGATATAGTCTTTTGTATTCCTATAGATCAATCCTCCTTCCAAATATACGGAGTGCTTGCCGAATACCTGGTTATAACTTAAATTGAAATTCAAATTGTCACTATTCTCTGGTTTGATACCCATATCTCCCATTTCAAGATCTTCATCGCCAAACATTTCTTCGACAGTGGGAAGACGATATGCCTTTTCGTAGGATAGCTTTGCCTGTAATCCCGATATAATGAAATAGGTTCCTGCCGCTCCATATCCCATGGAACTTATATTTCGAGTAGTACGGACATATTCACTCTGATTAGACGAGGTAGCTATAGGACCTGCCACAAACTGTTTATAGTACTTACCAAATACAGATAAATTCCAGTGCTCGGAAGGCATCAGACGATATGACAAACCGGAAATATTCTTACGCGTTTCCTTGGCAATAGACTCTGTCTGCTCTTCTTTGGCCAACAAAGAGGTATTGGTACGCTTAAAAGCATTCAGTACATGGTTGAAAGTCAACGTCTGTATCTTATTAATACGGTAATTTACGGTCATCGTACCACTCCAATTATTATTATCTGCCCGCGAATATAGGTTAGATTGTTCTCCCGGAGAATTCAACGGATATCTCTCTCCATACCAATTATATTTATAAGAAGCTGTATCCACATTGGTCGTCATATTCCTGTTATAGTTGGCAGTCAGTACCACATCAAGTCCTTTTATAAACAGATTACGCTTACTATATTCTAACGAAGGTATCAATGAATGAGCTTTACGATGTTTTTGTCCGTAAACAATATCTTGACGTACACCGGTCTGTATATCCTTATACATATTTGAATAAGTAAATCCCAACATCAACCGATCTGCCCATTTTTTATCTATAAATCCTAATTTTCCAATGATGGCTTCATTGTGATAAGTATCGTTAAAACGTTTCACCCGTAGCTTATTATCCTTGTCAATCGCTCCTGTAGTAAAATCCTCTACCGAAGCATTTATGTAATAATCATTGTCCGAATAATTTTGGAAAACATTAATCTCATACGCAAAACCATTCTTGAGGGTTTGCCCGAAATTAACATAAGATTTATGTGTGTTAAATGAACCATATGAATAAGAAGCATCCAGAAACCAACGACGACGTTTCTTGTTTGTTACAATATTGATAACTCCTCCGATGGCATCTGTTCCAAAACCTACAGGTACGACTCCCTTATAGATTTCAATACGATCTGCAAAGTTCACAGGGATATTATTAAGCCCGAAAGAGCTACCTACCCCTTCTTGAGGCACACCGTCAATAAACACTTTGACATGCTTTCCGCTAAAACCATCCAACATTAATTGCATATCCGAACCTACCCCACCCGATTCACGTAATTTCATACCTGGTGCTTTAGTCAAAGCGTCACTCAAATTTTTTGTTGTATTCTGTAATTCCTTCGTATCAACTGCCACTGCATTGAATGCAGATTTTTTTACCCGACTCACTCCATTAGAAATAACCACTACTTCATCCAATAATTGAGTTTCCGGAGTAATTGTTATATTTTGCTTGATTCTCTGACCAGCTGTCAAAATCACAGAATGTTCTACTGTTTTATAACCAATGGCAGAAATAATTAAGGTATAGTTACCAGCTGGAGCATTCAAATGATAAATACCTTCCTGATTAGTGGTTCCTCCATAATGGGTACCTTTTAAATAGACTGTAGCAAAGTCTACAATTTCTTTTTCTGTAGATATAATCCGCCCCGATATTATCCCATCATTCCGTTGGGCGCACACAGAAAAAGATATCCATAAAAAGAAAAATAAAAGAACGATTTTTAATGTAGCTGTTTTCAATTTACAATGTTTATTATATTGTTAATAATACCACTACAAAGGTCTATATAAAAAGAAAACCACACAATCGCTATATGCAGGTAAAAAAGATGCCGCAAATACTCTGATAAGTATATGCGGCAATCGCTATTTATAGGTAAAAATAAAAGTTATTCCCTACTCATCAAACGTTCTTCAGCCATCTTTTCAAACTTGGTTCCGGGACGTCCATAATTGGAGTATGGATAAATGGAAATTCCTCCACGAGGAGTAAACAGTCCGGTAACTTCGATGTATTTAGGATTCATTAAGCGAATAAGGTCTTTCATTATAATGTTTACGCAATCTTCGTGAAAAGCACCATGGTTACGAAAACTAAACAGATAAAGTTTCAGGCTCTTACTCTCCACCATCTTGACATCAGGAATATAACAAATACGTATTTCCGCAAAATCAGGTTGCCCGGTAATAGGACAAAGACTGGTAAACTCGGGGCAATTGAAGCGTACCCAATAATCGTTATCAGGATGTTTATTATCAAATGCTTCCAATACCTCAGGAGCGTAATTCTGTTTGTATTCTGTTTTTCTTCCCAAAAGGGAAAGTTGTTTTTTCAATTCAGTCATATTCTTATTGTTTTTTTTCATTTATCCCCCAATATCTCTCCAATCCTTCACGTCGCAACTTACATGCCGGACAATGCCCACAACCATCACCCGGAATACCATTATAGCATGTCAAGGTTTCATTACGAATAAGTTCAAGTACTCCCAATTCATCAGCCAGCGCCCAAGTTTCAGCTTTATCAATCCACATTAAAGGGGTATGAAGAACAAACTGTTCATCCATTGCGAGATTCAACGTAACATTCAGTGATTTGATAAAGGTATCACGACAATCAGGATAACCACTGAAATCTGTTTGAGACACTCCAGCCACAATGTGATTAATCCCATGTTCACGAGCATATACAGCAGCAATACTCAGAAAAAAAAGATTACGCCCCGGTACAAATGTATTCGGAAAACTATCAGCAGGCTTTTTCTGATCCATCACTATACTGGTATCTGTCAAAGCATTATGCCCTAACTGGCCGATAAAGGAAACATCCATTACCTTAAGCTCCACTCCTGCCTTACGGGCAATCTCCTTTGCCAATTCCACCTCCTTCTGATGTTTCTGTCCATAGAGAAAACTCAGCGCATATACTTCCTTGAATTCACGTTTCGCCCAGAACAAACAAGTAGTAGAGTCTTGCCCACCACTGAATACAACCAGCGCAGTTTCATTATTCATCTTATTCATTATATCAAATTAAATTCCGATTTTCAATTTCCTAAATATCTCCGATTTTCCATATCTTATAAGATACACCTTCATCGTAAACATCACTTCCATCTATCTTCTTAATTGCCTTTACTACCCGAATAGTCACAGGAAGAATCAACACTTCGTACATAGACTTCAAAACGATTTGGATACACATCATTAGCAGTAATTCACGTCCTGCAATGATACCACCGAAGGCTACCGGAAAAAAAATCAACGAATCAGCTGTTTCTCCCACTACCGTAGACCAAATAGCACGAGCTGAGAAATTACGTCCGCCACTTGCTATCTTCATCCGGCTCATCACGTATGCGTTCAAAAACGAACCTACCAGAAAAGCCGACAAACTGGCAATCACAATACGTGGCGCCATACCAAAAACAAAATTAAAGTGAACTGCTCCATCCCAGAAAGGAGCGGCAGGCAATGCTACAGCAATCAAACCAAGCATCACCACAAAAAAGTTCATGGCAAATCCACTCCAGATGATCAAACGTGCTTTACGAAATCCCCATACCTCAGCTATACAGTCATTGATGATATAGGAAATGGGGAATACCAAAAGACCAGCTGTTACAGTAATACCGAAAACCTGAATAACTTTGGTTTCAAGAAGGTTGGCTGCTATCAAACAGACATTAAACAAAATGCCCAACAGCATGAAAGGTACAGATACTTTTTGCTTCATATTCCTGTTTTTTACGTGGTGTTCTAGAATACACGACCGCTATTCACGGCATCATACTTATTTATGATTTAACTATTAACGATGTACGATCAAAGCTAATCTTTATATAACCTTATCTGCAATGAAGTACTCTCCAATCGTTAAATCGGTTACAAAGATACATTTTCTTTCAGTGACCACAAAACCATTTTAAAATTAAGTTGTTGAAAGCACATTCACCAAAACCTAACTTAAATGAAAACAATCTTAAAAACAGTGTTTCTATTATGCATTGCCGGGTTATCAACGTCCACAACCCATGCACAGAAAAAAGTGATTATCGAAGACGAATCTTCCAAGGGAGTTGTTCTGGTTACCATGGATAAAGCAGGCAACGAAATTATCCGTATCATGAACGAGTCACAATTACCCCACATTCATGAACCACAGGCCCCTCGTTTTCTGTTAATGGACAGAAAAGGAAAATTTGCCCTGGGTATCGGAGGTTATGTACGTGCTACTGCCGAATATGACTTCGGCGGCATTGTCGATGATATTGACTTTATTCCTGCTTTCATCCCCAATAGTAGCAAAATCAAAAATCAGTTCCAAATGGACGCCAATACTTCCACAATTTTCCTGAAATTAGTCGGGCACACCAAACTATTAGGAGATTTTATCGTTTATACTGCAGGTAATTTCCGAAATGGTTCCAACAAGGGTTTCCAACTACAAAATGCATACGTATCTTTCCGTGATATAACAGTAGGTTATACTTACGGCGGTTTTATGGACTTGGGTGCACTACCCTCCACCATTGACTTCCAAGGTCCCAACGGAGCAACATTCTATCGTACTACCCAATTAGCTTATACATACAAAGGTTTGAAAAACTTCCGTTTCAACGCATCAATTGAAATGCCTTCCGTGGATGGTACTACCAACAGTGATCTGAATATTAACCAACAACGCATGCCGGATTTTACCGCCTACGCACAGTATGGTTGGAATAATAGCAGCCACCTGCGTGTAGGTGCCCTTATTCGTAGTATGACATATACCAGTTCATTCTGTGACAAAGCATCTTCCGTTACAGGTTTCGGCGTACAGGCTTCTACTACATTCAATGTTGGCAAGAAATGGCAAGTATTTGGCCAAGCTACGTATGGAAAAGGTATCGGGCAATATCTGAACGATATCAGTAATCTGAATGTAGATATCGTTCCCGATCCTGATAAAGAAGGTAAGATGCAAGCACTGCCGATGTTAGGATGGTATGCGGGTTTACAATATAATGTCTGTCCGAAAGTTTTTCTTTCAAGTACTTATAGTATGTCCCGTCTTTACTCAGATAATGGTTATCCCGATGCAGTAGGTAGTACTTATCATTATGGACAATATTTTGTAGTCAACATGTTCTGGAATGTAACTTCCAACATGCAAGTCGGTGCAGAATACCTCCGTGGTTGGCGTAATAATTTCGACAACTCCACACATCATGCCAATCGCATAAATCTATTGGTACAGTATTCGTTCTAAAACGGATTAACAACGAGAAAGCCGCTTCAAAATAGTGTTTGAAGCGGCTTTCTCTCTATATAAAGGTCGGATTATGAAATAAATATCAGAAACGATAGTCTATACTAAGACCGAAAACTTTGTTAGTACGACTGTATACATTTGTACCGGACAATCCAGTGCCATTGTAATTTGTAGAGACTTTTGTATAATCGTCATAGTTGGTCCACATATAACCTACATTCAAATCAGCTCTTTCCGAAAGTTGCAATTTTGCACCTATACCCAAAGAGTAAGAATCACATGAGAAGCTGGTATCAGACTGATAATTATCAGACAGACCATAATCTGTAAACTGTAGCCCACCGCTCAGAGTCAATCTGCTGATTACATCCCATTCTATACCTGCCAGATACTCATTGGTTCCTTTAGTCAGATATTTCTGTTTACCATCAGCCATACCAGCGTTTTTATCATCGTAAAAGTGGTACTCTACCGATGCACGCAATACAGGAAGAAACTCATAGGCAACTGCTACTGAAAGCATGGCAGGAATATCGTTCGGAGTATTTACACCATGCTTGTAAGCCTCTAATTCACTTTCAGGAGCACCTATCATCCGGAACGAATTCAATTTAGTGTTATTTTCAATGTTCAGGTTAGCTTTGAACTCATATTTTGCACCAATATTCAGTTTGCCCAATTTAGCATCTAAACCGATGACCGGAGTAAATCCCCAACCGGTCTGGCTACAATCCAAATCGATACCAATAAGTTCGGTTCCAACAGGTATGGCTCCTCCGGACAAATCAACTGCAGCGCTGGCATTCAGTGCTCCTTTATAACCGCCACTGAAATAGTTCATACGACCACCAGCAAAAGCAGAAAGCCAATCTGTTATTTTATATGTCAAACCTAACTGTACGGAATAAATGTACTGTTTACCATCCATATAACTATTCAGCGAATAGGTCTTGCTCGGAATATTATTGCCAGCCAATCCTGCTATTACCATAGCATCGAACATAGAAAGACCGTCATCAAACGAAGCCTTTCCCCCACCACCTGTAATACCGAAAAAGCCGGAAATCGTCCAGTCTCCTTTCCTATAAGCAGCAAATACGCTGGGAATAACAGGCGCTGACGCTTTACCCTCATAATACTTATCCAAACCTAAAGCCTCACACGAAGCATCGATATTTCTTGTTTGAAAAGCACTCTGAATGCTCAAAGACGTATAAAAACCGTCTTTCGGTAAAAAGGCCAAACCCGCTGGATTAGACAAAGCAGCATCTACACTGGTAGTATTTGCGCCACGGGATAACATACGAAGAAATGCGGGGTGTTGATTTGTATTCGTCAGGAGGCCTCCTGCAAAAGTTGGAATTGAAACGATTAACATCACAATGCTAATCAAGGAAATTTTTCTCATCTAAATCTTTTTTAATTGTTTCGGGCGCAAAGGTACAATAATATTGCACATAAAAAACTTTTTTGTGCATTTTATTTATAATAGAAAGATAATTAATTGAAAACATCAATTGTTTCAAGAGAAACGTTTCTTCTTTGCGGATTGAAAACCATCTATTATTTCAATGAACTTTATCGTCTTTACATACGTTACTTTAAGAATAAGAAAATTCTAAAAATAAGAAAATCATGGCATATACTATTGCATTTTTCGGTAGCAAACCTTATGATGAGACTTCATTCAATGACAAAAACCAAGAATTCGGTTTTGAACTCCGTTATTATAAAGGACATCTAAATAAACATAACGTCATGTTGACACAAGGCATAGATGCTGTTTGTATCTTCGTAAACGATACTGCCGATACAGAAGTTATCCAGCAGTTGGCGGAAAATGGCGTTAAATTACTCGCCTTACGCTGTGCGGGATATAATAATGTAGATTTAAAAGCAGCTACCGAACATGGCATTACAGTAGTACGTGTACCTGCCTATTCGCCCTATGCAGTAGCAGAATATACCGTTGCCCTGATGTTGTCACTAAATCGCAAAATCCCCCGTGCCACATGGCGCACACGAGATGGAAATTTCTCTTTGCACGGTCTTCTGGGTTTTGATATGTATGGTAAAACGGCAGGTATCATCGGTACGGGTAAGATCGCCAAAAAATTAATCCATATCCTGCGTGGCTTCGGCATGAACATCCTTGCGTACGATTTATATCCTGACTATAACTTCGCCCGAGAAAACCAAGTAGTATATACCACGTTGGATGAGTTATATCATAACTCTGACATCATCTCCCTGCACTGTCCTCTGACGGAACAAACCAAATACCTCATCAACGATTATTCCATCAGTAAAATGAAAGACGGTGTTATGATTATCAACACCGGACGCGGACAATTAATTCATACCAACGCTCTGATTGAAGGATTGAAGAACAAAAAAATCGGTTCGGCAGGACTGGATGTATATGAGGAAGAAAGTGAATACTTCTATGAAGATCAATCAGACAAAATTATTGACGACGATACACTGGCACGCCTGCTTTCATTCAATAATGTCATTGTTACGTCCCATCAGGCCTTCTTCACACGTGAAGCGTTGGCAAACATCGCCTCTACCACTTTGCAGAATATCAAAGACTTTATAAACCATAAAAAGCTAGAGAATGAAGTTAAATTATAAAGCTCCGGCATCTTTTTATATCGGCCGATTGTTACGACTGATATAAAATAACCATTTTAAACCACAGAATTATGAAAAAAGTAATAGACAAGGCTGACAGCCGTGGACGTTCATTATACGACTGGCTTGACAGCCATCATACCTTTAGTTTTGATGAATATTACAACCCACGCCGCATGAACTTCGGAGCCCTGCGTGTATTGAACGATGATAGTGTAGCTCCGGGTAAAGGTTTCGGAACTCATCCTCACAAAAACATGGAAATTATCTCCATTCCGCTAAAAGGGAAACTAAAACATGGAGACAGTAAGCAAAACAGCCGTACCATTACCGTAGGTGACATTCAAACTATGAGTGCAGGCACAGGTATCTATCACAGTGAAGTGAATGGAAGCGAAACCGATCCGGTAGACTTCCTTCAAATTTGGATAATGCCGGAAAAACTGAATACACCTCCGGCTTATCAAGATTATGATATCCGCCCTTACCTACATAAAAATGAACTTACCCTCATCGTATCACCCGATGGCGATGCACCTGCCAAACTGCTTCAACAAACTTGGTTCTCTATCGGAGAAATAGAAGCCGGCAAAAAGTTAGGCTATCACATGCATCAATCCCATGCCGGAGTTTATATCTTCCTGATAGAAGGAGAAATCAAGATAGATGATACGGTGCTTTCCCGTCGCGACGGCATGGGTGTGTACGAGACAAACAGCTTTGAACTGGAAATTTTGAAAGATGCGCATATTCTCCTAATTGAAGTTCCTATGTAAGACTTTTACATAAAATAACAGTCTAAACCAGAAGTATGTGTAGCGTTTTTTGTAATATTGTACTATAATTCAACTCATAAATGAAACTTGATTACATTTATCATAGTGGTTTTGCGATTGAAGCGGAGGGAGTGACAGTCATTATCGATTACTATAAAGACTCGTCGGAAGAGGAGCCCGGCAAAGGAATCGTACATGATTATTTACTGGAGAAACCGGGTGTACTCTATGTACTCTCTTCTCATTTTCATCCTGATCACTTCAACCGCGAAGTTCTTTTATGGAAAACCCAACGACCCGATATTCATTATATCTTCTCTAAAGATATAATGAAGCATCGGCGCGCATCAGCAGAAGATGCTACCTATATCAATAAAGGTGACATCTATGAGGATGACAATATCCGTATTCAAGCTTTTGGTTCTACAGATGTAGGCATTTCTTTCCTGATAGACTTGCAAGATGTCCGCCTGTTTCATGCAGGTGACCTGAATAACTGGCATTGGAGTGAAGAATCTACCCCGCAGGAAATACACAAGGCCGAAAGTGATTTTCTTGCTGAGGTGAAGTTGTTGCAACAAACAGTTTCACAACTAGATGTAACCATGTTTCCGGTAGACGACCGTATGGGAAAAGATTATATGCGTGGCGCAGAACAATTCGTGGAACAAATAAAAAATACTATCTTTGTGCCTATGCATTTTAGCGAGAACTATCAGGGAGGGAACGCATTTCGTGTATTTGCTGAAAATCACGGTTGCCATTTCTTAACAATATCCCACCGGGGACAGGGTTTTGAGCTTCCTTTCCCGAAATAACATAAGTTTATAATTCATCACTAAAATAAAACATATCTATTATGAAAAATTTGACACAACTTCTTTTGGCATTGTTTTGCCTGTGTTTACCCACTATGCTCTATGCAGATCGTGACGACAGTAAATATTTAGCCGGAGCCGTTCCCGAAGTAGATGGTAAAGTAGTATTCAGTAAAGAATTCAGTATCCCTGGAATGTCTCAGGAAGAAATCTACAACCGTATGATGGAATGGCTGACTGGCCGGTTAGCTAAAAATGAAAATACCAGTCGCATCGTTTATACTGATGAGGAGAAAGGATTAATCGTGGGAACTGGCGATGAATGGATTGTATTTAGTTCCAGCGCTCTATCATTAGACCGAACTAAAATTAACTATTTTGCATCTATCATTGCTTTACCGGAAAAATGTATCCTCGAGATAGAAAAAATCCGTTTTAGTTATCGAGACGGAAAAGAGAAATATACAGCTGAAGAATGGATCACCGATAAATATGCTTTAAATAAAGCCAAAACCAAATTAGTACGTGGACTTGCCAAATGGCGTAGAAAAACGGTGGATTTTGTTGATGAGCTTTGTTTAAGTGCAGCTGAAGCTTTAAGTACCTCCACAGAAACAGTTCCGGTAGAAGAAAAAGTAGAAGAAAAGAAAGCAGAAAAAGCGATAGTAAACTCCGGAACAACGGTAATTATTCAAAAGAAAGTTATTCCTGCTACTCCACTTGTACCTGCTACTCCGGCTGCTCCTACCACCTCAGCTGAATATAAGGTTATTGCTCCCAGCGAGTTATCTGCTGACGCTATTCAAACAGGAGCCGGCAAACTGGTAATTGTTATCGGTAATGAACCGTTCAACATGACCATGATGACAGCCAACTCTGGTGGTTCATTGGGCAAAGTCAACGATAAACCTGTTGTCTTCAGTATCTTGTCACCCGACCAACCTTACGAACAAATGGAGAATGCTGAGAAGTATACTATACGTTTCTATCCTACCGGAAAAGACGAGCCATCCGTTATCTTAGAATGCAAGAAACTTCCTTCACCTGCCGCCATGGATGGAATGCCGAGAACCTACGTAGGTGAAATAATAAAAGCAACCATTAAATAAATTCCCATTACAGTATGGAAATAAAAAGTAAATTTGATCATTTCAATATCAACGTCACCAATCTGGAACGTAGCATTGCTTTCTACGAAAAAGCATTGGGGCTCAAGGAACACCACCGAAAAGAGTCGTCCGACGGCTCTTTTACGTTGGTTTATCTAACCGATGGTAACACAGGATTCCTATTAGAACTAACCTACTTGAAAGATCATCCGCAGAACTATGAGCTCGGAGAAAATGAAAGTCATCTCTGTTTCCGTGTAGCCGGTGACTACGAAACCGTGCATCAATATCACAAAGAAAATGGATGGGTATGTTTTGAAAATACTACCATGGGATTGTATTTCATCAATGATCCGGATGATTATTGGATTGAAATCCTCCCGGTAAAGTAACGGTGGCCTAATCATTAATTATCAACGATCAACCAATTCATAATGAGTATAGAAGAAGCAATGATGGGCGGTATTGTTTTCAAAGGTAAGAAAGACAAGCCTAAAGAAGAAAACAAAATAAAAACTAAAGCCAAAAAGAAGACCTACATCACCGGTCTGCACGGCTCTGGAGCCGCAAAGATGAAAGCAGAAATCCGTAAGAAACGTGCAAATCGGCATAAAGGAAAGTAAAAATATTTTTTTAATGGAAAAGTGTAAATTCTTAGAATAGGATTTACACTTTTCTTTTTATTACCTTAATAAATTTGTCACGGAAAACAGTGACAAATTTATTCAATCAACACACTTTTTTGCATATAGAACGTTAAAAAAAGCATTTCCCTCAAAAAAAGTTAATCTAAAGTTTTGCATATACTAATAAAGCATTTATTTTTGATGCCGCAAACGAACAAAAAAACTTATTTTAAAAAAAGTGATTTTATCACAATATAAGAAAAAAAGGCTCTACTTTTTTTTAACTAAAACTATAGTAGTATGCTTTCTTTTATCAATAACTTTGAACGACGTATATGCGCAAGTAACGAGCGGTAAAAAAGAAGATGCAAAAGCCGAAGTCATCTCTTTCAAGAACCGTTGGGGGATTAAAACAAACGCAGTCGACTGGTTATTGACAATACCTAATATTGGCGTAGAGTTTGATTTAGGTAATACCATCAGAAACAAGCGTACCATCAGCACCAATCTGAAATGGAACTGGAACACAAGCCAAAAATATAAACCGGCAATAGTATTCAATCTTTTTGACGTTCGTGTGGAATGGCGACAATATTTCCGCACTCGTCAACGTGGTGGAGTCACGAAAGATACCAACTTGATGACACGTCTCAAAGAGACTGTATTTACCACTCAACGTAAACAGCCCCGTCAAAATCGTGCCTATTATTGGGGAGTATATGCCAATGCTTCAAGCTATAATTTCAAGATAGGCAAGGAAGGTAAACAAGGTACCGCCTATGGTGCAGGTATCAGTGTTGGCTATACCGCTCCGCTTTATGGATACCGCAATCACTACATAGATTTAGAGTTAGGTGGTTCCATCGGTCTGCTCTATACATCATACGATGTTTATATCCATGACGTTGAAAGTAATTGTTATCCACACCTCACCGATAAAAGTAAAGGAGGACACCTTGTACCATTTCCTGTACCGACCGACTTACGTATTGCTTTTGTCTATCGCTTTATATCAGCTGGAGACAAATACAAAGAATCTATTTATCGCCGCATACAGATACGCAGCGAAAAACGCAATGCCATCAATGCTAAAATTAATGCAATGCGTCTACGTATTGACTCCATTGCCGATGCCATACGCAAGCAAGGCGGAAGTAGTCCTGACAGTTTACTTAACAAAGAAGAGTTGAAGCAATGGAAACTTATGCAGGAAGAACGTATACAGCAAGCAGAGAAAGAAGCTGCAGAGAAATTACGTAAACATGTAGCCGACTCATTAGGAATACAACTGTCCGACTCACTGAGTTCCGAACAAGAAAAAGTCCTGCGCAAAACTCTGAAAGAATACGAGGAAACCTTGAAACGGCAGGCCGTATTACAAGATACTGCCAAACAAATAAAACGGGCAGCCAAAGAAGCAGAAAAAGTAAAACGGAGAGCCAATAAGGAAAAAAATAAGAATAAGAATAAGGAAAAGAAAGAGGAAAAGAACAAAAACGGAAAGAATACAAAGCAAGAAGACGATGTATCCACTACAACGAATGAGGCTGTAAAACCAAAAGACGATACCATTTCTCCCATCGAAACAGGAACTAAAGAAAAGGAGGGCATGGAATGAAGCGACAGTATCTTACATATCTCCTGACGCTACTTTTCACGCTATGTGGAATATCAGCCTGTACCTCTGTAGAACTTTGTCCGGAAGTAGAACATCCGCACGTAGCAAATGTGCGTGCACGTTTCAATTGGAATAACGTCAATAAAGCAGATATTCCCGACGAAGTAAACATTGTGGCAAGTCGTATCATCAACACTTGGCGTACTCACGGTATAGCTGATACTTCTAAGGACCCCACTAAAGAAAACAATATCACCTATCAACAGAGCTCCTCCAAACTTTCAGAGAGTGAAGCAAATAGTAACCATACATTTTACTTGCGGGGTGGAGAATACAATATCTTCGCCATCAATAACCAGAAAATATCAGCCAATACTAAGGGAGAAGGTACAGTCCCTATATCTGAACCTGAAACAGCGGAAAGAACTGCTATTGAGATAGACAATTTAGAAAACTACATCAACAATACTCAAACCAGGGTAAACGAACTCTACCTACATATCAAAAGTATGGGGAACAAGAAACCTGACATCGTAAATGACAATGACCTGCCAGACTTCAATCCCAACTATGAATATTTGGAAAATATTACCACACCCATTTATCATGCCGTGAAGAAAGGGGTCAATGTCAATTCGGGACAAGAAACCATCATAGACTTCGATATGCAACGTATCAGTCTGAAGGTAAACATTACTTTCAAAATACAACTAAAAGCAAATAAAAATAGAGAAAAGATAGACATAGACGACATTGACTCCCCTATCGTAGAGTTATCCGGAATATGCGGACGTTTCAACATCAGCGAAGCCTATCTGGACACCACCAAGCTCTACCGCATGGCGTACAAGATAGTGAAACCGGAAAACGAGCAAGACATAGAACCTCGCACCGGAGAAGACGACACACAACAAGACTTTGTGAAAGAGTCAGAAGACACCTACCGTTGTACCGCCCGCTTCAACACACTGGGAGTAATTCCCAGCGGTAGCAAGAACCATCTCAACGGTCCGGGCATCGTACAGGTAGCCGTAAAGGTATGGTCCGACCTGCTGGACGACAAGGGCAACCAGGTATTAGACGAAACAGGAAGTCCCAAAAGAACTGGACGCTATATCTACGCCGGTATCAACATACGGGATGAACTGATAGCGGAACGCCTTGTCGAGATACGCAACGGCAAGACCTATATGCGCTACAGCAAAGATGACGTGAATGTAGAAGTGGATCTCCCACTGATCATAGAGAAAGACCAGATAGTACCCGACGACAATGGTATGGGTTGGATTCCCGCTGACCCAACTAATCCGGATGGAGACATTGACATTGAAATATGATAAACCGATTATCACCTACATATAGCCCACTCAATACAATGAGAATTCGTTTCTTATTGCCATTTGTACTGTTGCTGACCCTTTACAGTTGCGGCAACCTGTACACCGGTGACGAAACACCTGTCCTCCCCGATGAACCGGATTTTCCCGGTGACAAAAACGAGATACCTGTGATGGTGGCCTTCTGCGACCCTGTCTACAATGTATTGACACGTGGTACAGGAGTCATCGATCCCACCGACACCGACAACTACGGCAAACGAATGCAGAAAGGCCTGTTTTTCATCTATGCTTTCCGACGCGACAATGCCGGTGACAATGTCTATACCACCCACCGCCTTGACGACATAAATCAACGTTACTGTTTAGTAGACGGCAGTTGCGACGAACCTATGATGCAAGATGCCGCCAATCCCCAAAGGGACAAGAACGGTTACCCCTACCTCAGTCCCGAACAATGCAAGGAGCACGGCAAGCGTGCCCGTTATGCAGGAAACGGTTCGTTCGTCAACTGGATAAGTACCACCAATGCCCCTTACTACAGTACACAGCAACAACTCGACCCGTTCAACTTCTTCGCCTACTGCTATGACGATGCCCAGATAGGCGATGTGCAACGCACTACCGACCGCATCAGCTTCGACGTCACCGTAGACGGTTCGCAAGACTTGATGTGCGCCTCCGCAACCAACTTGGGCACACTGATCAGTGAGATTGAAAAGACTCCCGACAAGAACTACGGAGACTATCAGGAACTGGTAAACCGCCTGAAACAATTACAACCCGACGAGTTGAAGACAGTAAATACTTATTATTACAGTACCTATACCGCCTATTTCAATCTTTGGCCTATCATACGCATGCAACATCAGATGGCATACGTGAAAGTGAAGTTCCGTTCTGTATTGAATGGTGGAACTTCCGACTTTATACGTATTAAATCCGTACGGCTGGAAACAGTACACAAAGGAACTTTCACTGTAGCAGCTTATGATCTCAACCAACTCGGTGCCCACTTTCCCGAAAACGGTGAACGTGCGGAATTACTTGCCCGTGACCCCTCGGAAGGCGAAAACGGTGAAGCGGCCTGGCGGGTAAAGACCTGGACGAACGAAAACGGCACCCTCTACCACCCCAAGCACCCACCTGTGGAAGAGGGAGAAACGAACAAGCCTACCGAACTGGAAGGGGGAACCTTTCTGGCGCCACCGGGAAACAATGCCCGCCTCATCATAGAGACGGAGTACTACCGCGACGGGGATGAAAGCGTACCACCGGTAAAGGCGACTGTGACACATAACCTGAAAGACATCATCATTAACAAAGACAACACCGGTAACTTCCTGAACTACGGATTTATGCGTAGCCGGGAATACACCATTACCGCCAGCGTACACGGTTCGCAGGACATACGGATAGACGTACAACCCGTTTCGTGGGTAAACGGTGGAGATTTCGACATCGACATAGGAGAAGGAGAATTCGAGAATTAGATATCTTTTTTATTATTAATTTTAATTTATGTGATTATGAAAAAGCATTTTTTCTATGCAGCAATGGCTCTCGCAGTATTGAGCAGCTGTTCTAAGGACAATGATCCGGCGGTAGCTCCCAATCCGGATGACAACAACACCAAGCCGGTAGCCATCGAACTGGGCATCAACGCCCCGTCGGTAAGTGTAAACACCCGTTCCAGCGGTACGGTAGGCGGTATGACGGACGAAACCAATCTGTGGAAAGGGCAGACCTTGCATGTCGTGGCTTACGACAAAGGAACGACCCACAAGACAACAAACAGTGAAAGTACAACCGAACCGAAAGAGTATATCTTTAATAATCTGACTTTCAAGGCACCGACCCAGACATGGGATGAAGCTCAAACAGGAAATGAACTGCAAGGCGGTAAAAGTATCTATATCTTAAAAGACCAAAGCACCATCCAAGCCGTATATTACAACCCTACCGGCAACATGGACTTCTACGGGTATCATATAGACGATTTATCAGCTAACCTTGACGACGCTACCAAAACCGTAACTGGAATTACCATTACAGGAGCCGAGGACTTGCTGGGTGCAAAAACCAAAGAAGTAAGCGAAGCCAATTATCCCGGTGTACAAGCAGGTGACATCACCGCATTCAATGCAGCCGATCCGGAAAGAGGCTTCAGCGCATGGGCTGCACGTAGAGGCATACAGCCTATTCTGGAGTTCAAGCACTTGCTCACCCGACTGACTTTCTCTGTTACCGCAGCAAAAGCCGACGCAGCAAAATACTATTGGGATGCAACAGCTGGCGGAGGTTCAGGCGCATGGGTAGAGAACAAATCAGCAGAAGCACAAGCTGGAGATCAATCCAGCACTGCCGTTGAAGTTGTAAGTATCGCCATCAAAAACGTCAAGACAGGCATGAATATTGTTCTTGACGGAGCAGAAGGGGGAAAAACATATCCGTATGCAGCCGCTACAACAGAATCAGCGACGTCAGATTTAGCTTTACAAGAACGTAGTGGAGATGCCATGCAAACCTTGACAGCCACCGCTCCCGTTGCTTTCGACGCTTCAGGTGAAGACCACTCAGGTTCTTTCCCTGGAGGAGCCGGCACGTATTCAACCAAGACTCCGGTAGGAGAAAGCTTGATGATTCCGGAAGGAGACACTGAATTGACACTGGAAATCAAACTCCGGCAGAAAGTTGTCGATACAGAAGGATATCCCACTGGAGATAACAAAACTTACAAAATTAAAAACGGTACCGTAAATTATACATTGCCATTCAGCAGCGTTCAAAATAAAGTAGGAGAACAAACCGTATTCACAGCCGGATACTCTTACAACGTAAATATCAAAGTATTCTCTTTCGAAAGAATCGATATTACAGCAGAACTTGCTAAATGGGTATCAGGTGGCGACTTCGACATTGACGCCGAATAATCCCTGCCATTTTCCTGCATAGCACGGAAACTATTCATGTCACAACGGGCGTAGCCGGAGTCCCTCTTCTCCCTGCGCAATCAAGGGAGAAGAGAACTTCGTCCGCCCGATATGACAACACCCTTTTTCAAAGATAACAAGTATTCCCTATGGGGAAATGACGTTCTCCACCAACGGCAACTCCGTTCCCCCTAAAGGGAACGACGGTTTCTTACTATGGGAACGACAGTTTCCCTCTATGGAAACGGAAGTTTCTCTTTAAGGAAACGGGAGTTTCCCTTCGAAGAAACGGGCGTTCCCTGCAAGAGGAAACGCGGGTTTCTATTAACAGAAGATAAAAAACACATGTTTTACGACTAATAAACTCATTACTCAAGATTATGAAAAAGAACATCTGGATATGGGCATTGGCAGCCACCACATTGACGACAGCCTGCTCGCAAGACAATGACCCCGTCGGTGAAGAACCGAAACAAGAAGTCACCGACAACGACTGGATAAGTCCGGACGGACAGGTAGTAATACAACTGGGCGGTACGGACAACACGGCAGCCGATGCAATCATCACACGTGCACCGATAAAGGATGACGGAAGCAACTTCTTCTACGACCTTTCCGGTTCCCTCACAAATCCCAACACCGTAGGTATCCTTGCACTGGCCTCGGACAAGGCAGGATGGAGCGATACAGACAATTACGGCATTTTGCTGAACAACATCGAAGGTATCGGCAGCACCGAGAAAAAATCGAAGGCAGACGGTGCCCAAAAAGACCAACTCAACAAAATCACGCTGAAAGGAAAAACGACATGGGGCGGTGTGTACTACTACCCAATGAAAATAAAATATAACTACGACTTCTACGGATATGCACCTTATGTGACAGGCGAAAGCGTGAGTGCAACAGATTCCAAGATTTCGTATACGAACTTCAATGGTTCACAGGATATCATGTTCTGCAAAGCTTCGGCACAGGACATACCGGCGGGCGCCATCTATACAGACGACTCCCAAACCATGAACACGGAGGTGTTGAAAGGTTATAACGCCAAATACATCCGCCAACTGAAGTACCACAAACAGCTGAACTCGGGTGGCAGTACCGGAAAAGAAGACTACCCCTGGATTCCCAACCTGGCCTTCGAACACCAACTGGTATGGTTGAAATTCTCCGTAGTAGTGGCTAAAAACCAAAGCGATGCCGACAAGGCCGCAGTTGCCGGACAACTAACAGTAAAGGACATCAAGCTGAAGGCCCATCCCACCACTGTGGATTTGGACTTACAGGCAGAAGATGCCAACAGACTGGCATGGGGATCCGCAACCCAAGACTTACCGATGCTCAACCCCGACAACGATGCTGTTGTTACCGAAGCTTTTGCACCGGAACAAGCAGAAACACCTACCATAAGAGGTTATCTGCTCGTGCAGCCACATACAACCTACACCGTAAGCCTGACCGTAGTTCCCAAAGCAAGCGACAATGGAGTACAGCCCGAAAGCCAGACATTCGATGTGGAACTGAAAAATGTTGGAAAAGGCTTCGAAAAAGGCAAGAGCTACAATATCCGCCTCGGCATCTACGCCCTGCAGGAAGTAGAAGCTACCGCTGAACTGATTTCTTGGGGTGCTGACGAAACAATCGACATTCCCGTAGAATAAAAGAGAACAAACTATCAAGTAATGAGTAAACAAATAGTAAACATATCCTCTCTCTTAAGTTTCATGCTCCTGTTGTCAGGATGCGGACAAGAAACTTCATTGGTTCCCCTCCCCGGTAACGGGGAGCAGGAACCGGTGGAGATTCGCTTGAACGCAAGTCTGGCAGAGATAAGTGTGGAGGTGACGCGCGCCGATGCCACTATGTTGATGCCCAATGGTAGTAGGATAGGTTTATACGGTATGCGAAATTCCGGCGACTTGCCAGGAAACAATCCCTACATCGATAACTGGGAGTTTGTTACAGACGCAGATGGAGCAATGAGTAATCCGGATCACGCCAAAGTCTACTTTCCTGCCGGAAGGGAACAGGCATTTCTCTATGCCTACAGCCCCTATACAACATCGGTAAAGGTGATGGCGGATGGTAAGGTAGGTATCCCCGTAAAAAGCGATCTTGCCGACAACCCTACTGAGAGTCCTTGGAATACCGAGCCTTGGACACATGCAGCCACCGACCTGCTCTATGCTTACGATGACCCTATTCATCACTACAGACTGCCCCTTCCCGATAATCCTCTCAATGAAAATGCCTATTTCATTTTCAAGCATGCTTTGGCAAAGCTGAACATTCTGGTATCTACCTCTTCTGCTACTGAAAGCTATCAGTTGAACTCCATCACCGTGACCTTCAGTAACGGACAGTATGGCTACATGAACTTGACAGATGGTAAAATAACCCCCGAAGCTTCTTCAACAAAGACTTTTACCGTAGGTTATGATCCGTCACAAACCATAATCAGTAACACCACTGATCAAGCACAGTTTTCTCACATCGTAATTCCACCCGCCACGATTACCGATAATGCCATAGAAGAAATAAAAATAACCGCCAATGGTACGGAATACATCGTGTATGAAGCTACAAGCGGTCCCGTCATCACCTTGACAGCCGGTATGCAAAAAACATTACATATCAAGTTCAACCCTGATAATCAGGCCCATTCTTCATTGATAGATTGGGATAATGATGTAAATCAAGATATTGATTATAATAGATAGAAAGAAATGAAACCGAAACAGATCCTCCTCCGTTCCATGCAACTGGTGTTTGCCACGCTGCTCTTGCTCTGCGCCGCCCCTGCCCTGCATGCCCAGCAAATAGCGATAAAGACCAATGGACTGATACTTGCCGCTATGGCACCCAATGCGGGTTGTGAATTTGTTGTGGGCGAACGAAGCAGTATCGACCTGTCCGCTTTCGGTTCTGTCAATATCTATGGCAACAAAGCCAAGATACTGGGGTTCCAACCCGAATACCGTTATTGGTTCAACGGTCGTCCCATGACTCGCGAATATGTAGGTATAGCAGCTCTGGGTACCACCTACGACATCACATGGGGAGAACAAGTTTATAAAGGTGACGCCTTTGGCGCAGGTATTACTTTTGGTTATGCACTCAATTTGAACAAACGTCTCAATGTGGAATTTTACGGAGGCTTCGGTGCCGTATACTTCAATCAGAAACAACATTACAAAACCGACAATCTGGACGATTATGTTGAAAACGGCGTGACGCAAGCCAACGCCAACGGATATAAACTGTTGCCAATAAAGCTGGGAGTGTCAATTTCGTACATACTAAAGTAACTGTAAATAGAACAGTGAGAGTTATGAGCTAAAAAATATAAAAGGATATGAAGGAATTGGGTAAAATTCTATTTTGTATGGCTATGGCTTTTGTTACGCTTCAAACAACGGTGGCGCAAGAAATCTCCATTGTTTCAGGTAAAGTACTGAACTTGCCCGAAGGCGAAAAGAAAGCACGGCCATTTCCTGTAACAGAAAAGGTATATGTATTCGCTTTCAATACGGTGGCTGCCGCACGCGACGCCTTGAAACAACTGGAAGGCGGAGGAGGTACTATGATGTCTGATGCTGATGCCGTGGCAGGAGCCGACGGATATTACGAGATACGCGTGGCCGAAACCGGTGCGCTCATCTTCCGCGTAGCGATGAAAAGCGAACTGCGCGAAGTGAACTACAAACAAACGATCGATCTTTCCATTGACGGTGGTATCGCCCTGGACGAGGTAGAAGTTGTAGCTGAAAGCAAGAAACCGCAACCCAAACCTGTAGCAGGCAAAATTGTAGGTAACAAACTCATTGTGGATAATTCCATTGGTATACCCAGCAACTACGGAGCACCCAACCGGCGGCTTATCATGCAACCATACGTAGTGGATTGCACTACGGAGGACACGGTGAGTTATATCGAACCTACCGTGATAGACGGTGAAGAATATGGCCTGACGCAAGACCGACGTATGGCCTATAATATGAAAAACGATAAACTCGCCGCCTTCATCAGCCAACGTCGTACCCTCAACGAAGAACGTTTCGACCTGACTGTGAAAGATTCAGTACCCATACCCGATCCAAGACGCATATACAGCGTACTCACCAAAGTGATCATTGCCGACTACACCCACCCCACCTATATGGACGAATGGAAACTGACGACTTGCAAGATAAAGCGTCCTCTACAATTTCTGGAATTCTCATTCCCCGACTTTGAACTAGACCCCGATAAATATAAAGAAACTCCCCGGCGCGAACGACGCAACACTGCCGGAAACATATCACTTACTTTCCTTGTGGGGAAGGCGGAACTTGATCCTGAAGACTCTACCAATATCGCCCAGATGCAGAAACTGCAAACCGATTTGATGAATATTGTCAATGGAGAAGGAACCACCCTGAAAGAATTCAAGATTACAGGTATATCTTCTCCCGAAGGACGTTATGCCAGTAACCTGGATCTTGCCCGAAGACGTACCGCATACGCCCTGCAGCAAATCACCTCCGTTATTCCACCCGAGAAATGGAAACGGGTATTTAAACATCCCAACGAAACACGCGTAGCCACTTGGGACGAAGTGGCGGACTTGCTGGAACAAGACAGTTTAAAGGCCGAAGCCGCCGACATCAGGGCGATCACTCAAAAATACAAAAATCCGGACGCACAGTTTGCAGCTGTATCACGACTCCCCTACTACGCCACCGTTATCAAAGACCGGTTACCTAAGTTGCGTACCGTCCAATACGAATACAAGCATGAGATCTTCCGTGAACTGAATCCTGACGAAATACTGGAACGTTACAAAAATGACCCTGACTACCGGGACGGCAAGAAGTCGTTTACCCGCTACGAATACTGGCACCTCTTCCAGATGGTGAAAGATCCGAAAGAAGCGGAAAAGATATTCAGGCGTGCTTACAGGGAGACTATGGCTTACGACCTGAAAGGGCAAGAAAAGCCATGGATACTTGCCGCCAACAATCTTGCCGTGGCGCTTCTGCGGCGCGACACTTTCGACGTGGATGTACTGAAACCGCTGATAGACATCACCCGCAAAGTGAACATGATAGATACTTTCAACGACGGTATCAGTGTGATAAAGACAGAAGTAAACCCCGAAACAATCGTCGCCAACCAATTGGCAATGTACATACGTGCCTACAACTTTGAAGATGCCAGTATCCTGGCCGACAAATTGCCCGACACCGAACGTTTCCAGATGATCAAGGCTTTTGCCAACTGTCTGGGTGGATATTATGATTACCGGGGAGCAGCCAATATTAAAGAATCTGAAGAACGGAAAAAGGTATTCCAACAAGTAAAAAACTCCTCACCCATGAACAATGTCGTAATGTGTATGGCCATGGAGACAGACCCATACAACCGGGAAGCTGAAACGGCTCTGGACTCCATCCCCGACAGTTCACTGAAGCAATACTTGAAACTGGTACTTTTCATAAGAAGCAAGAAACTATACGAATGGAGTTACGACAATGCATTGGATTTTGACGAAGCGTGTAAAATACTGGACGCCATTATCCAGAAAGATAAGAAGTTCCACAAAATAGCTACCAATGACGGTGAAATCAGTAAGGAATTCATGGATTATTTTGAAGAGGGAGGATGGAAACTCTATTAAACGTGAAGATTGAAGTATAAGATATGAAACATAAAAACATATTGGGGAGGATGGGGAAACTAATCGCATTATTTTGCGGAATGTTGTTGACGGGAACAATACCCGCTGTTGCACAACAACCGAAAGAGCCGATATCACCGGAGAAGCAAAAACAACTGGAAACGCAATCCGAACAGCACCGTGACAGCACAAGTACGGACAATACCGGTTTCGACGCCACACAGGAAATATTTTCCAAACGTTACCGCCATCCCGATGCCGTACCTTTTGACACATTATGGAAAAACAATGTCTATATTTCCCTGTTCGGAGGTATGGATAAGATGGTACCGCGTGGTAGCGCCGACTTCAGTACAGGTCCCATCGGCGGCATTGCCGCTAACTGGCAGTTTGCACCCTCACACACTGTGAGAGCATCGCTACTTGCCGGGAACCTCGCCCGGAAAATAGACAACGAGACATTGCGGCGGTTCGGCTTGCAACTGGACTACTTGCTGAATGTAACCACTTATACAAGCGGTTATAATCCCGGACGCCTTTTTGAGTTCCTGACCGTGGCAGGTATCGGCTACCAATATTCCTCACTGGCAGGTAATGCGGAACATGTAGGTGAATTACATCTGGGCATACAACTGAAGCTACACCCCACAGCGCAAGTAGACTTTTTTATAGAGCCACGTTTCACCGTTTTAAGTGACGGAATAGATCACTCTTTCCAAAAAAACTGGCATAAATATGATATGACCTACGGTGCCATAATGGGCATGAATTACCGCTTCAAGGCATGGAAACCTTTCGGAAAAATACGTACACTTGAAGGAGATAAATTTCCAGATAACACATTCATCAGTTTCGCTGCCGGCGGACAAATACAGGCATCACGCTTAACTGACGAAATAGGGTTGACGAACTCCATCGGGCCACATTTCAGCCTGTCCGTGGGAAAGTGGCTGATACCTGCTTTTGGCCTAAGGTTATCTGGTTTTAAATCAGCCGATACATGGCATAAAAAGGTACTTGTAGCCACCGAAACCACTCCTCAAGAAGAATTCTATGAAATGTCAACGTATATGGGTGGACGTCTGGAAGGCATGTTGGATGCCACATATTTCTTCAATGGACGCCAAACCGACCCCAAGTTCTCTATAAATCTGCTGGCTGGTGGAGAACTGGGACTTATCAGAAAAGAAAGCGGATATCATCCCGCCAAAGGGGGATATACGGGTATCACGGGTGGCGTGCAGTTGAAGTACAAGCTGTTCAACGATGTATCGTTGTTCATAGAACCGCGTACCACAATGGCTTCATATTCTTTAAAAACCAATGAAAAAGTGGAGAACAGGTATTTGGCAAAGAAATATACGGATAATCTGTTCAATATCAATATAGGTATTGAAATACGCAGGTCGAATGAAGAAAGCCGGATGGCTCGTTCGCTATCTTTAGAAGACTTTAAACCTTCTTTCTTCGTCAGTGGTTCAGCAGGCTTTACCATCCCGGTGGAACCTAAACGTTACGAATTGAAACGTCATTTCAATTATCAGGCAATGTTGGCGGTAGGACGTATCTTCACTCCTATCTCATCGGCACGGGTGGCGGTAGATTTTAGTCCGTTGTCCGTAGACATGAAGGGGGGAGCAGCCAGTTACAATATGGTAAGCGGTAGTGTAGACTATCTGTTGAATTTAAGTAATCTGATGATGGGATTCGATGCCGAACGAAAGTACGACGTACAACTATTGGCGGGCTTGGTAGCTTCCATGAGGTTAGCTCCGTCAGACGAAGTGTCTGACGAAGACATGAATAAAAGCAAGTTATTCATGGGAGGAGAGTTGGGAGTACAGACATCTTACAAGGTCAGTTCCCGTTTCAAAGTCTTTCTGGAACCATTAATACGAATCTATGGTAAAAAACTGTTGAAACAAAGTAGTATCCAAGGTACCGACATCGTAATAGCGCTACGTGCAGGCACATGCTTCTCATTCTAAAGGAAGTATGCTTCATTTCAGCATCTCATCAATCTTCTTAACCAAAGAAGCAAATTCTTCAGGATTATACAGGCGGGTAAGAAAAACAATGCGGCCTTCCTTGTCAATCAGCACATTCCGGGTGATACCCGCTTTACGCAATGCATATTTGGCAAATATATCCGCTCCGGGATCCAGTCCCAAAGGATAAGTAATGCCGGTAGATTTACCAAAGGCAATCACTTTATCCAACGGCTCATCGCGGTCAATCCCGATCAAGGCGAAATTAGGGTTGGACTTATGCTTCTGCCAAATATCTTTTTCAATGAAAGGCATCTCTTTCCGGCAGACGCCACACCAACTGGCAGTAAATTGCAACATCACCACTTTTCCACGAAGCTCGGAGAGTTTCACAGTCTTGCCGTCGGTCAACTTTACGGTAAAATCGGGAGCCATCTGCCCCACTTTTACGATATAACCAGTATCGTCCGCCTCCTGGGCCATAACCGCCATGCTACACAATGCAAACAGGCAGAATACTAATAATCGGATTTGTTTCATTTGCTCAATCTTTAACGGTTTATTTCATAACGCAAAAGAAACGAATTAGGGGTAACAAAACAAATAGGATATAAACACTTTGCGAATATTTAACTTGTATACTTACAAAGAGGATGTCAAAAGTCCGATAACGCTATCAATATAGTAGCCTACTCAAACTTTTGACATCCTCTTTCTCCTTCCCAGATAATCAGATATTAGGTTTGATATCCAGCTTTACAGGCTTAATCATATTTTCTGGTTTCAGAATTGTATCCAGGTCTTCTTTTGAAAGTATATTATGCTCTAAAACCAGTTCGTAAACCCCTCTGCCGGTTTCAAGCGCTTCCTTGGCAATCTTAGTAGAGTTTTTATAACCGATAACAGGATTAAGCGCCGTAACTACACCGATACTGTCATGTACATGCCGGCGGCAAACTTCCTCATTGGCAGTGATGCCGTCAATGCAAAGAATACGCAAAGTATCGAAACCGTTCATCAACAGATCGGCCGACTCAAAACAACATTGCGCCATAACGGGTTCCATAGCATTCAGCTCCATTTGCGCCGCTTCACCACTCATAGCTACGCAAAGATCATTTCCGATTACTTTGTAGTCTATCTGGTTCATTACTTCAGGGATAACCGGATTTACCTTGCCCGGCATAATGGAAGATCCCGGCTGCATGGCGGGAAGATTGATTTCTCCCAAACCGCAACGCGGGCCGGATGCAAGCAAGCGAAGGTCATTACATATCTTGTTCATCTTCACCGCCACCCTTCGCATCGCCGAAGAATAGCCGACAAGGCAAGACGTATCGGATGTGGCCCCCACCAAATCACCGGATAACTTAATCTTCAGTCCGGTAATCTTCTGCAAAGCCTCCACGCATTTTTCGGCATATCCGGGTTCTGCCGTAATTCCTGTACCGATGGCGGTAGCTCCCATATTAACGGTAAGAAACTCCTCTGCCGCAAAATTGAGGTTCTTTATTTCATCGCGCAAGATACTGGCAAATCCGTTAAATGTCTGTCCGAGAGTCATCGGCACGGCATCTTCCAACTGTGTACGCCCCATTTTGATGATATGCTTGAACTCTTCCGCTTTACGCTGGAATGCGTCGATCAGTTCCTCAAAATGTTTCATCAACTTGAGATGAGTATAATACATTCCTATATGTATAGCAGTGGGATATGCATCATTGGTAGACTGAGAGCGGTTTACATGGTCATTGGGTGAACAATACTGATACTCACCACGTTTATGTCCCATAAGTTCGAGAGCGCGATTGGCAATAACTTCATTGGCATTCATGTTGGTAGTGGTTCCGGCTCCTCCTTGAACCATGTCCACCGGAAACTGTTCGTGATGCTTGCCGTCAAGTATTTCCTTACAAGCTTTAAGAATGGCATCCCTTTGCTCACCGGTAAGCAAGCCAAGGTCGAAGTTTGCCATAGCCGCCCCCATCTTGGTGATGGCAAGAGCGTTGATAAATAATGGATATTCGTTCAGATGAAATTTACTAATACGAAAATTTTCGATACCCCTGAGGGTTTGCACTCCGTACATAGCATCTTCGGGTATTTCACGGCTACCGATTAAGTCACTCTCTGTACGTGTTCCTTTTAATAAGTTCTCTTCCATAATATATATTAATTAACAGTTATTCATTGTGTACTTCTAAATAATAACCAAAGGTAAAACAATTTGTTTTGTAAGCGATACGGCTTATCAATAAGTTAATAAACTTTAACCGTACAACAATCATACACATTATACTATATATATTGTGACAAAATGAAACATACACTCTAAAATTTCCCAAGGTCTTATTTTTGTAAAGAAAGACTTCATTTAGTAAATATACGCTAATTTCAGTAAACACTTTAACTTCTTTTTTTGTTATATAAAAGATAATTTCAGAACTTAGCCACCCGCAAAAACAATGTTGTCTTTGTATAATCTTAATTTGAAGAATATATGATATTACAATTACTATTCGTTCTAACAGCTATTATCATCGGTGCACGTTTGGGAGGTATAGGCCTTGGAGTGATGGGAGGCGTAGGTTTGGGGATACTTACCTTTGTATTCGGCCTGCAACCCACAGCACCGCCAATTGATGTGATGCTGATGATTGCCGCCGTTATTTCCGCGGCTTCCTGCATGCAGGCAGCCGGAGGACTTGACTATATGGTGAAGATAGCCGAAAAGCTGCTACGTAAAAATCCATCCCATGTCACCATCCTCAGCCCCATCGTAACTTACTTGTTTACCTTTGTCGCCGGAACGGGGCATGTAGCTTATTCCGTTCTTCCGGTGATTGCCGAAGTGGCGACGGAAACCAAAATACGCCCCGAACGCCCGTTGGGTATTGCGGTTATCGCTTCGCAGCAAGCCATTACGGCAAGTCCCATTTCTGCTGCTACGGTTGCGTTACTCGGTTTATTGGCAGGCTTCGACATTACATTATTCGATATATTGAAAATCACTATCCCGGCAACTATACTCGGCGTACTGGCAGGTGCATTGTGCTCCATGCGCGTAGGCAAGGAACTGGTAAATGATCCCGAATACCAGAAACGTCTGGCAGAAGGATATTTCGACGGTAAGAAAGTGAAGATTGACGATGTGAAAAACAAACGCCATGCCATGTTATCGGTACTTATATTCATCCTCGCTACCGTCTTTATCGTCCTTTTCGGCTCGCTCGAAGGCATGCGTCCCTCCTTCCTGATTGATGGAAAAGTGGTCACTCTGGGCATGTCTTCCATTATAGAAATTATCATGTTATCGGCGGCAGCCATTATTTTATTGGTAACCAGAACCGATGGTATCAAGGCAACGCAAGGTTCAGTGTTTCCTGCCGGAATGCAAGCCGTCATTGCCATTTTCGGTATCGCCTGGATGGGCGACACGTTTTTGAACGGCAATATGACTCAACTTACCGCATCTATTGAAGGCATTGTACGCCAAATGCCGTGGCTGTTTGGGGTCGCACTGTTTGTGATGTCCATCCTGTTATACAGCCAGGCGGCCACCATACGCGCGTTGGTACCGTTGGGCATTGCCCTGGGCATATCACCATACATGCTCATAGCCATGTTTCCGGCAGTAAACGGATATTTTTTCATCCCGAATTATCCTACTGTAGTGGCTGCCATCAATTTCGACCGTACCGGAACAACCCGGATCGGTAAATACGTACTGAACCACTCCTTTATGATGCCGGGCATGGTTGCTACGGTAGTTGCCATTGTTCTGGGATTGTTATTCATACAAATATTCTAACCAATATACTTCAACCTATTTTTTAATTTAAACAATTAAGTTATGAAAAAATTCAAAAGACTTAGTGTGGTAGCTGTAATGCTACTGTTTTCTGTAGCGGCAGTTTTCGCGCAGCAAAAGCCCAATATCCATATTCTTGCAACCGGTGGAACAATTGCCGGAACAGGAACGTCTGCCACTGCGACTAACTATACAGCCGGTCAGGTAACCATCGGGACACTGCTGGACGCCGTACCCGAAATAAAGAATATCGCTAACGTTACAGGCGAGCAAATCGTTAAAATCGGTTCTCAAGACATGAATGATGAAGTCTGGCTTATCCTCGCAAAGAAGATTAACCAACTCTTGAAACGTTCGGATATCGATGGTATCGTTATTACTCACGGAACCGATACCATGGAAGAAACCGCTTATTTCCTTAACCTGACGGTCAAAAGTGATAAACCGGTCGTTCTGGTCGGAGCTATGCGTCCCTCTACAGCCCTTAGCGCCGACGGCCCCCTCAACTTATATAATGCCGTTGTGGTGGCGGGAGCAAAAGAGTCTAAAGGCAAAGGAGTTCTGGTAGCTATGAACGGAAGCGTGCTTGGCGCTACAAACGTGGTGAAGATGAATACCGTCGACGTACAAACGTTCCAGGCTCCTAATGCAGGTGCACTCGGTTATGTTTTGAACGGTAAGGTAACGTACAATATGTCATCCGTAAAGAAACATACCACCCAGTCCGTTTTCGATGTAACCAATCTGAACTCACTTCCCAAAGTAGGCATCGTCTATAGCTATTCAAATATTGAAGCCGACATGGTTACACCTATGTTGAGCAACGGCTATAAAGGTATCATTCATGCAGGAGTAGGCAACGGAAACATTCATAAGAATATATTTCCGGTTTTAATGGATGCGCGCAAAAAAGGTATCCTCGTTGTCCGTTCTTCAAGAGTGCCCACAGGACCGACTTCACTGGACGCCGAAGTGGACGACGCGAAATATCAGTTCGTAGCATCCCAGGAATTAAATCCCCAGAAATCACGCGTCCTGTTGATGCTTGCATTGACCAAGACCCATGACTGGAAGCAAATTCAGGAATATTTTAATGAATACTAAAATCGATATCCGGAAATGATGAAGAAACTAACATTCATACTCCTGATGGCAGGCTGCATACAGGGAATACATGCCCAGGATACGGAGAAAAGTGACAGGTTCCTTGGGAATAAAACCCTGTTTGAAGAACTTACTAATGTGGAAAAGAAACAGGATAAGTTTAACTTATTCCTCAACATGCAGGGAAGTTTCGATGCCAATTTCCGCGATGGCTTTGAACAAGGAGCCTTCAAAATGAGACAACTTCGTATCGAGGCGAAAGGTAATATCAACAGTTGGCTCTCGTATCGGTACCGGCAACGCCTGAACCGTTCGAATGACGGTAGCGGAAACATAGACAACCTACCTACCTCTATTGACTATGCAGGTATCGGAATAAAGTTAGGCAAAGGATTTTCCCTCTTTGCCGGTAAACAATGCACCGCCTACGGAGGTATAGAGTTCGATTTAAACCCCATCGACATATACGAGTATAGCGATATGATCGAGAATATGAGTAACTTCATGACCGGTTTGAATATCGGCTACGACATTACTCCCAGCCAACAACTGAACTTACAGATTTTGGATAGCCGCAACGGTTCCTTTAACAGTACCTATGGCATTGAGACGGTAGAAGGTGAAACTCCTCAACTGGAATCGGGCAAACTGCCGCTTGTCTATACCCTGAACTGGAATGGTAACTTTAATGACGTGTTCAAAACACGTTGGTCTGCTTCCGTCATGAACGAGGCAAAAGATAAATACCTCTATTATTACGCGCTGGGTAATGAGTTAAATCTGGACAAATTCAATATGTTCCTCGATTTCATGTATTCCAAAGAAGGGGTCGACCGTAAAGGAATTGTCACAAGGATGACAGGTAAAATGGATGGGCACAATGCTACCGATGCCGGTTATATGTCATTGGTAACCAAGTTAAACTATCGCTTTTTACCTAAATGGAATGTCTTTGTAAAAGGAATGTACGAAACCGCCTCTCTTACCAAGAAACATGGAGATTTAGAGAAAGGGAAATACAGTACATCCTGGGGATACCTTGCCGGTGTAGAGTTTTATCCGATGGAAACCAACCTGCATTTCTTCCTGACTTACGTAGGACGTTCATATGACTTTACAGCCCGTGCCAAGGCACTGGGACAAGAGAATTATTCAACAAACAGAGTATCGGTTGGATTTATATACCAGTTACCTGTATTTTAATAGGACAGCTTTTCTTACAAGTTTATGTATATAAAAAAACTCCGGAATAACTTAATAAACTATTCCGGAGTATTCTTTCGAGGTACCTGGCAGATTCGAACTGCCGTACACGGTTTTGCAGACCGCTGACTAAGCCACTCATCCAAGGTACCAGTATTTCTTGTTTGCGGATGCAAAGGTAGTACATTTTTTTAAACTACCAACTATCTACAGCAATTTTTCTTTGTTTCTTTTGGCTTTCCACTACACTCCGCACGTTTTTTATCGTACAATTGCTTTAATTCACAGCCGGTTACACAATTCTCGCATGGATTACGTTTTTCCTTTACCCGCCGAAAAAAAGAATAAATGCTCTGACCAATCCGAAAAGCGCATAACAGCAGCACCAATACAACTACCCAATTTTGCCAATTGCTCATATAAACAAACCTCCTATCTGATAAATAGTAAAAGATACTCCCCACGCCAATAAAGTAGTATATACGGCTGTAAACAATGCCCACTTCCAACTGCCCGATTCTCCCTTAATAGCCGCCAGCGTGGCAATACATGGAAAATATATCAATACAAACACCATGTAGCAAAAAGCGACCAGAGGGGTAATTGGAATACGTTGTCCCAAACTCACAGTGTCTACCTCAGCATCATCGGCATAAAGTACCCCGAGCGTACTTACCACCAATTCCTTAGCCCCCACACCGGATAGAATGCCAATACCCAGTTTCCAATCGAACCCCAAAGGTTCAATAACCGGCTCCACCGCCTTACCAATCTTACCTATATAGGAATTTTCCTGTTGCTCGGCAACATCTTCATAGGTATCATGATTGGGATAATAACCCAAAGCCCATATCACAACAGAAGCCACCATTATAATCCCTCCCATCTTACGCAGATACTGTGCACCTTTCTCCCATGTATGCCTGAAAATAGACTTAGAAGTCGGTATACGATAAGGAGGCAATTCCATAACAAATGGCGTATCGTCTCCTTTCACCAAAAAACGGCAAAAAAGGCGTGCCATAACCACAGCCAGCAAAATACCGATAGCATAAATTGTTAACAAAACCAGGCTGGCATTGTTCGGGAAAAAAGCTCCTACCAACAACAAGTAAATAGGCAGACGGGCACTGCATGACATCAATGGATTAATGAGCATAGTTACCAGACGACTCTTACGGTTCTCGATAGTCCGTGATGCCATAATTGCCGGAACATTACAACCAAATCCCATAATCAACGGTATGAAAGATTTACCATGTAACCCCATCTTATGCATTATCTTGTCCATAATAAAGGCAGCACGAGCCATATATCCCGAATCTTCCATCAGCGAGATAAAGAAATAGAGAATTAAGATGTTGGGTAAAAAAACAATAACACCACCTACACCACCTACAATACCATCGACCAACAAAGCCTTCAACGGTCCTTCGGACATATTGTTACGGATTAAGTCTCCCAACTCTCCAACTAACCATTCAATACCTTGCATAGGATAATCACCTAAAATGAAAGTTCCTTCAAACATCAGATACAGGAAAAGAAAAAAGATAGGATATCCCCACACACGGTGCGTTACAATAGAGTCTATAACACGGGTAACATGTGCCGTATCTTTATGATTATCGGTATACGTCTCACGTAATGCACCAGATATAAAACCATATTTGGCATCGGTTATAGCCTGCTCACTCTCTTCATTAATCACATTGCGGAGACGCAGTTCCTCCCGGTCGCGAACTTCAAGAATTTCTTTTCCATTGGAAAATTCCCGTACCACCTTCTCCAAATCTTCATCATTCTCCAAAAGTTTGATAGCCAGAAAACGGGTGGAGTATTTATGACGTATATTCTCGTTGACGCTGATGACACGCTTTACCGTATCGATGCTTCGTTCCAGTTCCGGTCCGTGATTGATATGGATATGGCGATAAAAGCCCCTCGGATGATCTTCTTCCTCTTTGTGAGTACCAAAATCATGGTCGGGAACATATTCTTTATGCCAGTTACGTAAATCGTTTAATATCTCAGCGCGTACCTTCCCTTTCTTGTCAAGGAAGTCGCCCCCTTCGTAAATACCGATAATTGCATGGAACAACTGCTCAATCCCCTTTCCGGTACGACTGACGGTAGGCAACATCGGAACCCCGAACAGTTGTCCCAACTTTACATAATCCAACGTATTGCCACTGGCGGTCAATTCATCGTACATATTAAGGGCAATCACCATACGCACATTCATATCAATCAATTGAGTCGTGAGGTAAAGATTACGTTCCAGATTAGAAGAATCGACTACATTGATGATAATATCCGGCGTCTCGTTAATGATATGCTGGCGAACATATATTTCCTCTGGCGAATAGGCTGAAAGAGAATAGGTACCGGGAAGATCGACAATGCGGAAATGATAACCCTGAAAGTCAAAGTAACCTTCTTTAGCATCTACAGTAACGCCACTATAATTGCCCACATGCTCGTGTGAACCGGAAGCAATATTAAACAGGGATGTTTTACCGCAATTCGGATTTCCAACCAAAGCTACATTAATGGTACGGCGTTTCCCCAGAGCAAGACGTTTCAATTCATCTTCTCCCAAAACCATGTCTTCACTTAATCCTTTATGATAATCCAGTTGCAGGTCCAGTTCCTTTATCTCATGCTCACTTATAATCTCTATCATTTCGGCTTCTTGCCGACGTAGGGATATCTCATATCCCATTACTCTATATTTGATAGGATCTCTTAACGGAGCATTCAACAAAACCTCCACGGTCTTTCCTTTGACAAACCCCATTTCCACAATACGTTTGCGGAAACCACCGTGTCCTAGCACTTTTACAATTACCCCTTTTTCACCGGTTTTTAATTCGGATAAACGCATAGTTTTCTGCCTTTCTATATTTTGGACGCAAAGATAAAAATTATGTTCGCACGCAACAAATAATTTAGAATGTTTTTAAATAAGAGAGTATAAGTGATTATCAGAAAGAATAATTTATCTTTGCAAAATAGAAATACATTTTAGCAAATGGAAATAAGAAAAGTAGCACAATATATTGAGCAAGAACGACTCTTCGACAAGAGAGATAAAATTCTCGTAGCACTAAGTGGAGGAGCAGACTCTGTGGCCTTGTTACGCTTATTGCTATCACTGGAATATACCTGTGAAGCCGCCCATTGCAATTTCCATCTTCGTGGTACAGAGTCTGACAGAGATGAAGCATTTGTTCGCCATCTCTGTAAAGAATTGCAGGTAAATTTACACGTCATTCATTTTGATACGAAGAAAATTGCAGAAGAACGACATATCTCCATCGAAATGGCGGCACGCGAATTACGTTACAATTGGTTTGAGAAACTCAGGAAGGAGTGCCACGCAGCGGTTATCGCCGTTGCCCATCATCAAGACGATAGTGTTGAAACTTTCCTCTTGAACTTAATTCGTGGAACAGGTATCAACGGTCTGAAGGGAATACGTCCCCAAAATGGGCGTATTGTCCGACCTTTGCTTTGCACAGACCGCAAAGAAATCATGGGTTATCTGGAACACCTCCAACAAGGTTATGTAACAGACAGCACGAATTTACAAGACGAATACACCCGAAATAAAATCCGCCTGAACATACTGCCGTTAATGCAAGAAATCAATCCTTCAGTAAAAGAAAGTATTCTCACTACGACGGAACACTTGAACGATACCGCTACCATATATAAAAGAGGTATAGAAGAAGGAAAGTTACGGGTACAAAACTTGAAAGGTATCCATATCGAAACCCTAAAACAAGAACCCACACCGGAAACATTACTGTTCGAAATACTCTATCCTCTCGGATTTAATCCGACCCAAGTGAAAGATATCTACCGTTCATTAGACGGACAACCGGGTAAATCATTCACCATTCCCGGATGGCGTGTAGTCAAAGACCGTGATTATCTACTTATTGAACCTTACAAACCAATCACCCAACCGATTCTTCAGATAGAAGAACATCCCTACACTCTGGATTTTGTAATCCCTCGTGACAAAGACATAGCTTGCTTTGATGCGGAAAAGCTGTTATCTCCTTTTTTGCTCAGATTATGGAAGCAAGGAGACGCCTTTGTCCCTTTCGGCATGAAAGGACGAAAAAAAATAAGCGACTACCTGACCGACCACAAATTCTCTCTCCTGCAAAAAGAACAGCAATGGGTACTTTGTTGTGGTGAAGATATCATCTGGCTGGTAGGCGAACGAACGGATAACCGCTTCCGTATAGATGAAAACACACATAGGGTGATAGTGATAAAAGTAATCAGTTCCGGCACCTGATTTATAATCTTTTATCATTGTATGAAGAAAATGATTTAACCATTGGTAATCAATACACAACGTAGGATATATTCAGTATATAACTAAATAAAATTCAATATACACCCCTATCTGCTACGTCCATTAAACGTAAACATCCTTATACATCTTTTTCAAAATGGTATTTACACGATGATCCGGTTCTCTTTGGGCTTTTTGAAGCAATCGGACAGCAATGCAGCAAACGGAGTATCGTATGTACGTGCCTTTTGCGGACATCCCTTCACACAAGCACAGCACTTGATACATTTCTCGACAAGCGTATTACATTCATCCCCTTTCAAAATAGCACCCGTAGGACAATGCTTCACACAATAACCACAATGTGTACAAAGTTCCGCATCCACTGCCGGAATGCGAGGCAAAGGTACACCGCTTTTTCTTAGTTTGATTACTTTACGCAGAAAACGGAAAAGGGGAAAAAACGGTTGGCGGGGACGTTGAATACGATTCACATCTACCGCATACAATCTCTCCATATCAACCGCAGCTTCTATTTTGATACGGATCTTTTTCCCGAAGTCTTCGGCATATTTCAAATCATCCACATCAGGGCGACCTGCCGCAACCGGATTTTTTCCGGTACTATAAGAATGCTCACCTATAAAAGTCGCTCCCGCTATCACTTTAAAACCACGTTCGGACACAAAAGCATCCAATTCTGCCAATGCTTTCTCGTAAGCACGATTACCATAAACTACCACCACTACGGCAGGAGCACCCGCCGCATGTATCTCTTTCAGACGTTCTAAAGCCAATGGAGCTACCTTTCCGCCATACACAGGAACAGTAATTACAACCAATGTATCCCGAGGGATTTCCAATTTATCAACAGCATGCAGAGTCAAGTCAGTACTTGTAACCTTAGAAAAGCCGATACCGCGAACAATTGTTTCGCCCACTTGTTTAGAAGTATGGGTAGGCGAAAAAGTAATCAAATGAGCTTCGTATATATTCATAATGTATTCTTGATGATGAAGCAAAGATAAACTTTTAAAATTAAAAAAATGACGATTTATTTATGAAAACAAAAATATTTATTACCTTTGCGCCATTGAAACATTCTGTTACTCCCTTACTGAGGTGAGAGGTTGTAGGTCAGATTTCCGGTTCAATAATAAATAATCCCTATTAAATCATATTTATAAGGTAAACTTGCCTAAATAAGTAAAAACCATTCACATATATACTGTATGTATAATATCATCCAATTAAACGACAAGAATTTGTCGGAATTGCAAACTATTGCCCAAGAATTGGGTATCAAAAAAACAGACTCATTGAAAAAAGAAGAACTCGTTTACAAGATACTCGATGAACAAGCTATTGCCGGAGCAACCAAAAAAGTAGCAGCCGACAAACTGAAAGAAGAACGCAAAGGGGAAAGACAAAAGCGTTCTCGTGTAACTGTAAAAAAAGAAGGAGCAGATAAAGTATTCTCAGCCAATAAAAACGGAGACCTCACTAAAGCTACCGAAACACCTGCTCCACAAGAACAACCCAAAGTAGCCGAAGTTAAAGTAGAGCTACAGTGGCTGTTACTTCTGTAGTAACAGAAACAGAACCGGTAGCTGTTCCTAAACGTAAACCGGGACGTCCACGTAAAGTCAAGCCCGAAGTAGTTGAAACAATAAAAGAGACTCCGACAGTTATAGAAAAAGACCCAAAAACTGAAATCGTAGAAAAAAAAGAAGAAAAAATTATCGTACCGGATGAGAGTCTTATCCTGGCAGAAATAGAAAATGATTTTATTCCTATCGAAGAGCTCCCCACTGAGAAAGTGGAATTACCTTCAGAACTCATCGGTAAATTTGAAGCTACCAAAGCTGAAATACCTGTACCTACAGAAGTACAACCTCAACGTCCCCGCCCTCGTCCTCGCGAAAACAACGCTTCATACAATAACAACAACAATAATAACCGGAACAACAATAACCAGCGTCCGGCTCAACAACGCCCGGTATTGCAAAACAATAACGATACTCACGCGATGCCCGAACGCAGACCGGTAGTGGAACGTGAAAAAGCATACGAATTTGATGATATACTCACTGGAACAGGTGTATTGGAAATTATGCAGGATGGTTACGGTTTTCTCCGTTCTTCCGACTATAACTACCTTTCTTCTCCGGATGATATTTATGTTTCTCAATCACAAATCAAGTTGTTCGGATTGAAAACCGGCGACGTAGTAGAAGGCGTTATCCGTCCGCCCAAGGAAGGTGAGAAATATTTCCCGTTGGTAAAAGTATCCAAAATAAATGGACGTGATCCGGCTTTTGTCCGTGACCGTGTACCCTTTGAACATCTTACGCCGCTTTTCCCGGATGAGAAATTCAAACTCTGTAAAGGTGGATATTCCGATTCACTGTCTGCACGTGTAGTAGATCTCTTTGCTCCTATCGGTAAAGGTCAACGCGCCCTGATTGTGGCCCAACCCAAAACCGGTAAGACTATCCTAATGAAAGATATAGCCAATGCCATCGCAGCTAATCATCCGGAAGTTTATATGATTATGTTGCTTATTGACGAACGTCCAGAAGAAGTTACCGACATGGCACGTACTGTTAATGCAGAAGTTATCGCCTCTACTTTTGACGAGCCTGCTGAACGCCACGTAAAAATTGCCGGTATTGTCTTGGAAAAGGCAAAAAGAATGGTGGAGTGCGGACATGATGTCGTTATATTCCTCGATTCTATCACCCGTCTAGCACGTGCTTACAACACGGTATCACCCGCTTCCGGTAAAGTTCTTTCCGGTGGTGTGGACGCCAATGCATTGCATAAACCCAAACGTTTCTTCGGTGCGGCACGTAACATTGAAGGCGGTGGTTCATTAACGATTCTGGCTACTGCCCTGATTGATACAGGTTCTAAAATGGATGAGGTTATCTTTGAGGAATTTAAAGGTACGGGCAACATGGAATTACAACTCGACCGTAATTTGTCTAACAAGCGTATATTCCCGGCTGTTAATATCGTTGCTTCCAGTACGCGTCGTGACGATTTACTACAAGACAAGCAAACATTAGACCGTATGTGGATTCTCCGCAAGTATCTTGCAGATATGAACCCGATAGAAGCAATGGACTTCGTAAAAGATCGTTTAGAAAAGACAAAAGACAACGACGAGTTCCTGATGAGCATGAACAGTTAAACTATAGAAATAATATCCTAAAAAAGAGCGGAATAGTTAATAACTTTTCGCTCTTTTTTTATTACTTTTGCCACTATTATAATATTTTCCTTTACAGACAAGAAAAGATAGCAAGGTGAAAATAATAAAAACAAATATAATTCTTATCTTAGTGCTACTTGGAACACCCTCATGGATCTTTTCTCAGGAAAAAGCAACGAGTAGCAGTCACCTTAACCTTGTGGCGGAATTAATAGATAATAATCTAGGATATTCACGGAAAGTATCTTCCGATGATATCATTAAATGGGAAAATGAAATAGTATCTATCTTCCAGAAAGAAAAAGATTATGAACGTATGTTCATTATGAAACAAATGGTAGTTTATGCCTACGGTTTCCAAGGTAAAATTACCGAGGCGTTGAAAAAAGCCAATGTCATGATGACAGAATCCAAACTGATGAATTATGATATCGGTATCGCACTTTCCCATTTTGCACTAGGAGATACTTATCTTCATGCCAGTATGGCTCCGGAAGCTGTAGAAGAATATGAAAACGCCATAAATATATTGTATAAAACTCCCCAGTCAGAAAAACTACAGGAAAGAATATTCATCCAACTGATACCTACTCTTATCAAATTAAAACGAATGAATGAAGCGGAAGCGTATCTGCAAAATATGGGAAGATTATATACTGATAAACAGTCAAATCCATTTATACATTATATATATCAGGCATATTATTACCTACAAACAGAAGACTTGAGTAAAGCCCATGAACATATCATAGATGCAAAGAAAGCCAACAACAAAAATCCTTTTTATTTCCATTCGTCCATATTGAAATACATGCAGGCCGAATATGCCCAAAAGACAGGAAATTATGAGAAAGCGATACAACTATATACAAGTTTAGCAGAAAAAACAAATAGTATAAACGTTTATAATAACTATATAAATCTCAGAAAATCAGCTGCTAAAATATACAAAGAATTAGGACATTACAAAGAAGCTTGTGAAATTTATCAAGTTATCAACGCTACACGTGACTCTATCAATGACCACTACTATACTTCACAAATCAACTTGCTACGTACAGTATACCAGGTAGACCGTTTAGGAGTAGCAAACCAAAATCAACGTAACCGCCTGTTATTCTATCTAATCATAGGTAGTATATTGATTTTGGTTGTCTTCATCATATTCGTTATTTATATAAGAAGAGCCAATAACCAGCTTGCCACTTCAAGGTTAAAGTTGAACGAGGCACGAAAGAATGCAGAAAATTCAATACGTACCAAAAGCTTGTTTCTCTCTAATATGAGCCATGAAATACGTACACCGTTAAATGCATTATCAGGTTTTTCATCCATATTGACAGATAATAATATAGATAAAGAGACCCGGCAGCAATGTAATGACATTATTCAGCAAAATTCAGCTTTACTCCTAAAGCTGATAGATGATGTAGTAGACCTATCAAGCCTTGAAAGAGGAAAAATACAATTTCGTCTTGGTATATATGACGCTGTATCGCTCTGCCGTAATGTTATTGATACTGTAGAAAAGATAAAGCAGACTTCCGCCACTGTTGTCTTTCAGACATCGTTAGAAAAGTTAGAACTCCATACAGACGAAGCACGCTTACAACAATTGTTAATTAACCTGCTTATTAATGCCACCAAGTTCACAACAGAAGGTAGTATTACCCTTGCATTGGAAATTGGTAACAATGATATGGCACAGTTCTCCATAACCGATACCGGATGTGGTATAGCCGCTGAAAAACAAGATAAAATCTTCAATCGCTTTGAAAAATTGGATGAGAATGCTCAAGGTAGCGGATTGGGACTGTCTATCTGTCAACTGATAGTGGAACATTTTGGAGGTAAAATTTGGATTGATAAAGAGTACAAAGACGGGGCACGCTTTGTATTTATCCATCCCATCCACCTCAATGAGAAAAAAGAGGAGACTATATCATGAAAAGGATAATATTTATAATTCTCTTTATTCTGCAAACATTGTTCGGATTAGCCGATTATCAGTTGGTTACCGACAGCCTGATCGAATCATTGCCAACAATGCCTCACGATAGCATACGCTTACAGGCGTTGGAGCAATTGACTCTTACTATGCAGAGTACACCGCAATCCTTAAAATTCGCCAGCGAATTATACAAAGAGGCTAAATTGCAGAATAATAAACATTACCTTTGTAACGGTGCCTATTTTCATATCCTCTATTATTACAATAATAATGAAGAGCAAGACAGTATTGCCAAATGGGTCAGTATCATACAACCGATAGCTCAAAGCATTCAGTATTGGAAAGTTTATTTCAATTCCCAGAAGCTTCTTATAAACACTTATATATACAATAAACAATACGAATATGCGTTTAATGAAGCGTCTAAAATGCTGGAGAAAGCTCAAAATATTAAGAATGTGGATGGAGAAGTAGCTGCCTATCAATGTATGGTAAACATATATCATGAAACTAATCAGTGGACAGAAGAAGGAAAAATACTCAAAAAAATCTATGAACTATTACCTCAGATTACACATTCTGGTACGCAGGTCAACATTCTGTGCCAACTAGTCAACTTCAGTAATCAAAGAAAAAATTATACTGATATGAAAACATATCTGGATGACACAAAGAAAGTATTAGATGAAATGATACGTGTTAATCCTGAAATGCAACAAAGTCTGTATGATCAGTACTTATTTTTGGAAATATTTTATACCCATTTCTATATAGCGACAAACCACCCCACTCTTGCAGAAAAACATTATAAAAAAGCGCAAACTTATGTTACCCCACATACTTTCCTTCCCTACCATGCGACTTTCCAAAATATGTCCATTGATTATTGTCTCTACATGAAAGATTATAATACCGCCCTTGTATTGGCCGACAGTGTTATCCATTTGATGAAACAAAACGGGTTCGAAGAATCTGATTACGCTAAAGAGATTGGCTATAAAGCAAATGTACTAACAGCTATGGGGCGATATACTGAAGCATTACCACTTTATGAAAGAGCCATACAGATTGAAGACTCTATAAATACAGTAATATCCAACAAGCAACTAGAAGAGATCAAAGATAGCTACCATCTGAACCTGTTGATATTAGAGCGAGGAAAACTAAGAAGTTATGTACAGACTATCATCCTTGTAGTGGTAGGTGTGGTTCTTATATTATGCATCATCTATATGTTACGTATCAATCGTATACACAAAGAACTCCGTCTTTCGGAGAAAGAGACTAAAAATGCTACCCGTAAATCGGAAGAAGCAAATGAAATGAAAAGTCGTTTTCTTTCTAATATGAGTCACGCTATTCGTGTTCCTCTTAACAGTGTAGTAGGTTTTTCCCAACTAATGGTTACCGATACAAATATCAGTGAAGAAAACCGTAGAGAATATTCCGGTATTATCCAAGAAAACACAGAGAAGTTGATGTTATTGGTTAATAACGTTTTAGATCTTTCGCGTCTGGAAGCTGATATGATGAAATATCAACTGACAGATTATGATATTGTACAACTCTGCCACGATGTTATAGATAGTGTACAAATGCAAAATCCAAAACTCCATGTCAATTTCCAAAGTAATGTGAAAGAATGTATCATACAGACTGACTGTAATCGGATAATCCAGATGATAATCAGTATACTTACCGGCCCATCGACTACGTACAACGAAGAACGGAACATAAACTTTATCTTAGACAAAAATTGCGAAAGGCTTTGTTTCAAAGTAATCAACAGTCCGCTGGCCGACAAGCAATATTCCGGACAGGAGGTTTCTATACGCCATGACATTAATCGATTACTATTAAAACATTTTGGAGGAAGTTATCAGATTATTGCAGACGCATCGGCAGGTCCTACCCTTCTTTTTACTTATCCGGTTCTAAATCTACAATAATATTCTGCTTCAAAAGAAAGCTAATACGGGGATTTTTTGTACTTTTGCGGCTCAATAAGAGTAATTTGTAATTTAGTAATTGTAATTAGATACTATGTTCGATAATTTAAGCGAAAGACTTGAGAGGTCGTTTAAAATTCTTAAAGGTGAAGGTAAAATTACCGAAATCAACGTAGCAGAAACGCTGAAAGATGTACGTAAAGCCCTTTTGGATGCTGACGTAAATTATAAAGTAGCCAAAAGTTTTACAGATACAGTAAAGGAAAAGGCTTTGGGGCAGAACGTACTTACTGCCGTTAAGCCCAGTCAGTTAATGGTGAAAATTGTACATGATGAACTGACTCTACTCATGGGCGGTGAAACTGCTGAAATTAATATTGATACCAAACCTGCAGTCATTTTGATGTCCGGTTTGCAAGGTTCAGGTAAAACAACTTTCTCCGGAAAGTTAGCTCGTATGCTGAAAAGTAAAAAGAACCGGAAGCCTTTATTGGTAGCTTGTGACGTATATCGTCCTGCTGCAATCGAACAATTACGTGTACTGGCCGAACAAATTGAAGTACCTATGTACTCCGAACCTGATAGTAAAGACCCGGTGGCTATTGCACAAAATGCCATCCAGGAGGCAAAAGCTAAAGGTTATGACCTCGTAATCGTCGATACCGCCGGTCGTCTGGCTGTAGATGAAGAGATGATGAACGAAATTGCGGCTATTAAAAAAGCGATCAATCCGAATGAAATTCTATTTGTCGTAGACTCCATGACTGGCCAGGATGCCGTAAATACGGCAAAGGAATTTAATGAACGACTGGATTTCAATGGTGTCGTATTGACAAAGTTGGATGGTGATACGCGTGGTGGTGCTGCTCTTTCCATCCGTTCAGTGGTCAATAAACCCATTAAATTCGTGGGTACTGGTGAAAAGTTAGATGCTATCGATCAGTTCCATCCCTCACGTATGGCCGACCGTATTTTGGGTATGGGTGATATTGTTTCTTTGGTAGAACGTGCACAAGAGCAATATGACGAAGAAGAGGCTAAACGCCTGCAAAAGAAAATTGCTAAAAATCAGTTTGATTTCAACGATTTCTTAAGTCAGATTGCCCAAATCAAAAAAATGGGTAATCTAAAAGAACTTGCTTCAATGATACCGGGTGTGGGTAAAGCGATCAAAGATATTGACATAGACGATAATGCCTTCAAGAGTATTGAAGCCATTATCCACTCTATGACTCCCGAAGAACGTAGTAATCCTGCAATATTAAATGGTTCACGCCGTCAGCGCATCGCCAAAGGTAGTGGAACGAATATTCAGGAAGTGAACCGTCTGCTGAAACAGTTCGACCAAACTCGTAAGATGATGAAGATGGTTACAGGTAGTAAGATGGGAAAAATGATGCCGAAGATGAAGAGATAATATCTTTTTATAGATAATAAAGGAGAAAGCATGTAAACTTTCTCCTTTTTTTATTATGCTACTTGGATGAATTGTATTACATTTGTTATTTCAATCACAAAATAGCATACATTATGAAAATGAGTTTTTTAGCAGTTACTATCAGTCTACTGGTAATATTTTGTGTATGCAATTCTGCATAAACACAACAACAAGCTGGTGCATATATAGTAAAAGAAGAATTAAGTAATTCTTCTGCAAATGTAAAGATGGCTTATATGATGCATTACGATGATAATAAGAATATTAACAACACTCTTATAGGAGACAACCAATTTATATTCGGCATCATCCTTAAACGTAATCTTCGTGGTGACAATATGATTCAAACTGTAACAGAAATAATGACAAATAAATAATAGAAAATAGTATGCAACTAATAGACGGAAAAACAATTTCAGAACAGGTAAAGCAGGAAATCGCTGCTGAAGTTGCCGAAATCGTAGCTAAAGGTGGCAAACGCCCCCATCTGGCCGCAATCCTTGTAGGACACGATGGCGGCAGTGAAACTTATGTTGCAGCCAAAGTAAAGGCTTGCGAAGTATGTGGATTTAAGTCTTCGCTCATTCGTTACGAATCTGATGTGACGGAAGAAGAGCTTTTGTCTAAAGTACGCGAACTTAATGAAGATCCCGACATTGACGGTTTCATTGTGCAATTACCTCTGCCCCAACATATTTCAGAACAGAAAGTGATCGAGACAATTGATTACCGCAAGGATGTTGATGGTTTCCATCCTATCAATGTGGGTCGTATGTCTATCGGACTACCTTGTTATGTATCCGCCACCCCCAATGGTATCCTCGAACTCTTGAAAAGATATAAGATAGAGACCTCCGGCAAAAAATGCGTAGTACTGGGACGTAGTAATATTGTGGGTAAACCTATGGCTGCCTTGATGATGCAAAAAGCTTACCCGGGAGATGCAACCGTAACCGTTTGCCATAGTCGTAGCAAAGATCTGGTAAAAGAGTGCCAAGAAGCAGATATTATTATTGCCGCCTTAGGGCAACCCAACTTCGTAAAGGCAGAAATGGTAAAAGAAGGTGCTGTGGTTATCGATGTTGGTACTACACGTGTACCGGATGCTACAAAAAAGTCTGGCTTTAAGCTGACAGGTGATGTCAAGTTTGATGAAGTCGCTCACAAATGCTCATTCATTACTCCTGTACCGGGTGGTGTAGGACCAATGACTATTGTTTCATTAATGAAAAATACTTTATTGGCAGGTAAGAAAGCAATTTACCAATCACAGAAGCAATGAAAGCGCTTGTCGTTTTTATTACTCTATTATATAGCGTAACCCTTTTTGCGCAGGAAAGGATTACGCTATTATTTGTTGGTGACTTAATGCAACATCAAGCTCAAATAGATGCAGCACGTACTTCTGATGGAAAGTATGACTATTCCCCTTGTTTCTCGCAGGTAAAAGAACAAATTTCAAGAGCAGATATCGCTATTGCCAACCTCGAAGTAACACTTGGAGGGAAACCTTATCATGGATATCCCTCCTTTAGTGCTCCTGATGAGTTTCTAAAGACAGCCAAAGATGCCGGTTTCGATATTTTTCTCACTGCCAATAATCATTGCCTAGACCGTGGTAAGAAAGGACTGGAACGTACTATCCGAATGCTTGATTCCCTTTCTGTACTACATGTTGGAACTTACAAAAACCTATCCGAACGAAAACAACATTATCCCCTTTTCATCTATAAGAAAAATTTCTGTATTGCTTTACTTAATTATACTTATGGTACGAATGGAATAAAAGTCTCCTCCCCGAACATCGTAAACTATATTGATAAAGAAATCATCCAACAGGATATTTCTAGTGCTAAAGCTAGAAAACCAGATGTAATTATTGCCTGTATGCATTGGGGAGAAGAATACCATTCACTCCCCAATAAAGAACAACGAGAACTTGCCGACTGGCTATTACAGCAGGGGGTAACACATATCATAGGTTCACATCCACATGTTATTCAACCCATGGAATTACGTACAAATGGCTTTCAACAACATGCAATAGTCTATTCATTAGGCAATTTCATTTCCAATATGAGCGCGACGAATACAGATGGTGGACTAATCTTTACCTTGGAACTTGAAAAATATCCACTCCCCCCACCTGTATATCCGAGATTTACCGACAAAAGTTATTCTCCATCCTTTGTATCCTCATTTATCTCTTTTCCCTTCCCTCGGGTCATACATTGCGGATATAATTTAGTTTGGACCGCACATCCCAACCTCACTGGGGAAAAAAATTATATTCTTTATCCTGTTAATTTTTCTTCAGACAGTTTACCATCTACTGTTCGTAACCACTTGAATATCTTTTTAAAAAACTCACGAAAACTATTACAACGATACAATATCGGAATTATAGAGAATAGCAAATAGCAAAAAACGAACAAAAATATTTGCCATATTCTTTGCAATATTAAAGATTATCTCTATCTTTGCACCGCATTTAAGAAATGCATAAATATGGTGACTGTAGTTCAGTTGGTTAGAGCGTCAGATTGTGGTTCTGAATGTCGAGGGTTCGAGTCCCTTCAGTCACCCCCCCAAAAAGAGGAAATTCAAAATGAATTTCCTCTTTTTTTTATGTACAAGGCTTTTACGTTATAGAGGTCATAGCCCCAAAAAGAAAAGAAGATATGTAGCGTAACATCTTCCTTACGTTACATATTTTTATTGTGTAATATATTGTTTTTCATTGCACTCGGTAAGTATTTCTTTAGCATCAAAGTGAAAGGAAACAAATCAAGAAAAATACTTTATCTTTGCAAAAATATAACTCAATCGGATATGAAAATTCTCTGGATAGACCTGAATAGTTCCTATGCTCATTCCTCATTAGCTCTCCCCGCATTGCATGCGCAGTTGGTAGACGATTCTTCCATTGAATGGAACGTCGTATCAGCTACAATCAATGAAAATATAGGTAGTATTGTAGAAGAAGCCTATCAATACAAGCCCGACATCCTCGCCGCAACAACTTGGCTTTTTAACCATGAACAACTATTACATATTACCTCAAGACTGAAAGTACTGTTACCCGAATCTTGTTTCGTTTTAGGAGGTCCTGAATTTCTTGGAGATAATGAAGAATTCCTACATAAAAATCCATTTATTAATTGTGTATTCAGAGGAGAAGGAGAAGAATCATTCCCAAAATGGTTGTCCCATTGGAATGAGCCACAACTATGGAACGACATTCCCGGCCTTTGTTATCTTGATTCAGAAAGAAAATACAAAGATAATGGCATAGCCCGTGTGTCGAACTTTTCAAATCTTACCCCCCCCGAAGCAAGTCGTTTTTTCAATTGGAGCAAACCTTTTGTGCAGCTCGAAACTACCCGAGGATGTTTCAACACTTGTGCTTTCTGTGTCAGCGGAGGAGAAAAACCAGTACGTACTTTATCTATTGAAAACATTCGTAAACGGCTCCAAATCATCCATCAACATGGGATAAAAAACGTACGGGTACTTGACCGTACATTTAATTACAACTCACATCGGGCAAAAAAGTTACTTCAGTTATTTCTTGATTTCCCTGATATTTGTTTTCATTTAGAGATACATCCTGCACTTCTCTCCCACGAGCTAAAAGAAGAATTGAGACAACTGCCCAAAGGACTTCTCCATCTTGAAGCCGGTATTCAAAGCCTCCGCGAACCGGTACTTCAACAAAGCCGTCGTATAGGTAAGCTATCTGATGCATTAGAGGGACTGAAATATCTTTGCTCATTACCCAATATGATAACCCATGCCGACCTTATAGCCGGCCTTCCATTGTATCATCTCAATGAAATCTTTGAGGATGTACGTACTCTCGCCAGATATAATGCCGGCGAAATACAACTGGAATCACTAAAACTACTTCCCGGTACAGAAATGAGAAAACGTGCAGAAGAACTTGGCATACGATATTCTCCCCTACCCCCATACGAAGTTTTACAAACACGAGAAATCAGTGTCAGCGAATTGCAAACTGCTCGGCAACTTTCCCGCTTACTAGATGGCTTCTATAATACAGCTGCCTGGCAAACTCTGACTCGCGAATTGATATTACACGATGAGAATTTCTTATATGACTTTCTCAACCATCTGATACGTACAAATCTCATTGATCAGCCTATGAGTCTCGAAAAACGTGGTCTTATTCTTTATGAGTATTGCAAACAGAACTATCCTAGTTATCAAACGACCGCTACTATCGCATGGATAGAAGCCGGTATGTCACTGAAGAAGCTCCCGGCAGAAAAGGTTAAAACCAAACATCAAGTTCCCCCAGAAAATTGGAATGTAATATATGGAGAATACAACAACAGTCTTCGTCTCTGTTTTCTACCCACTGATGAAGAAGCAGAAAATGGCTATTGGTTCGGTTTCGAATCAGAAATACAGAAAGCAAAACCTTCATTCAAAGCTTCAAAATTATCTTTATAAAGTATTAGGGACTATAACTAATTAAGTCATTATCAGGTTATTTATAAACAAATCGTTACCGTTTTTGTCCGGTAGGGAATAGGTAACGATTTAATAACGAAACTATGTCTTTTCAAGTCCTTTTGTTGTCTTGGAAACAAGACTTATAGGCAATAAAAAAGCCTACAAATCGCTGATTTGTAGGCTTTTGTCCAGTAGGTTCTGCGGAGAGACAGGGATTCGAACCCCGGGTGCCTCGCAGCACAACGGTTTTCAAGACCGCCGCAATCGACCACTCTGCCACCTCTCCAAAACTTCCTTCTCAAGAAGGCTTTCCGTTGAAAGCGGTGCAAAGGTAGTATTTCTTTTTTAATTCACAAATAATTTGGAATAAAATATTCCTGAAGCACCTCGATAAGTAAATTATAGACAAGAAGATATTATTCCTTTTATTACTATAATTTACATTTTCAGCTGTCAGATATTGGAGGAAGAAAAAAACACTTCAAACGAATAAATATTAGTGAGAAAACTATTAATTGTTAGTAATACTATATTAATTGATAACCTCCAGAAAAGTTATCTTTCACAGTATTCGTTACCTAATATTAGTTATTTTATGCTGTTCAACATAAAAATGAGTATTATCACCATGTAATTACGGAAATTTTTCCGTAATTTTGCACCTTCTAAGGATAACATTATCTAACCACCATCAAAAAAAGAATATTATGGAATTGAACAAAACCTTTATCGACGGGCTTTGGAGTAAAGAAATCAACGTCAGTGATTTCGTCAGTAAAAACATCGCACCCTACACTGGCGACGCTTCCTTTTTACAAGGGCCTACTGAGCGTACCAAATGTATTTGGGATCTCTGTGTAAAAGCTTTGGCAGAAGAAACTGCAAACAACGGTGTCCGTTCATTGGACTATACTACTGTATCGACTATCACATCACACAAAGCAGGTTATATAGATAAAGAAAACGAACTCATCGTTGGTTTACAGACTGATGAACTGCTAAAACGTGCTATCAAACCCTTCGGTGGTATCAATGTGGTGATGAAGGCTTGCCGTGAAAACGGAGTAGAAGTAGATGATAAAGTAAAAGAAATCTTTACTCATTATCGCAAGACGCACAATGACGGCGTATTTGATGCATATACTGAAGAAATTCGCTCTTTCCGTTCATTAGGCTTCCTTACAGGACTTCCCGATAATTATGCTCGTGGACGCATTATTGGTGACTATCGCCGTTTGGCTCTTTATGGCATCGACCGCCTTATCGAAGCAAAACAGGAAGATTTACATAACTTGACCGGTCCGATGACTGAAGCCCGTATCCGCTTGCGCGAAGAAGTATCAGAACAAATCAAAGCTTTGAAGGATATCAAAATAATGGGCGAATATTACGGTCTGGACCTTAGCCGTCCTGCTACATCTGCCCAAGAAGCCGTTCAATGGGTATATATGGCATATCTTGCAGCCGTAAAGGAACAAGATGGTGCCGCAATGTCTTTGGGTAACGTCTCTTCCTTCCTCGACATCTTTATTGAATACGACTTGGCTCATGGTAACATTGATGAAACTTTCGCTCAGGAATTGATCGACCAGTTCGTCATCAAACTGCGTATGGTACGCCATCTACGTATGCAATCGTATAACGATATTTTCGCTGGGGATCCGACTTGGGTAACTGAAGCTATCGGTGGACGTTTCAATGACGGACGTGTGAAAGTTACGAAAACTTCTTTCCGTTTCTTGCAGACATTGTATAACCTCGGTCCTTCGCCCGAGCCTAACATGACTGTACTATGGAGTCCTGAATTACCGGAAGGGTTCAAAGATTTCTGCGCAAAGGTTTCAGTAGACACCAGCTCCATCCAATACGAAAACGACAACCTGATGCGTGAAGTACGTAACTGTGATGACTATGGCATTGCTTGTTGCGTATCCTACCAAGCTATCGGCAAGCAAATACAATTCTTCGGTGCACGTGCCAACCTTGCCAAAGCACTATTGCTGGCTATCAATGGCGGACGTTGCGAAAACACAGGAACTGTAATGGTGAAGGGTATTCCTGTTTTGACCAGCGATACATTGAAGTTCGAGGAAGTAATGGCCAATTACAAGAAGGTGCTGACAGAAATTGCCCGTGTCTATAACGAAGCAATGAATATTATCCACTATATGCACGATAAGTATTACTATGAAAAGGCTCAGATGGCATTTATAGATACTGATCCACGTATCAATCTGGCATACGGTGTGGCCGGACTTTCTATTGCTATCGATTCACTGTCTGCTATCAAGAATGCCAAAGTTACAGCCCGCCGCAACGAGATCGGTTTGACAGAAGGTTTCGACATCGAAGGTTCGTTCCCTTGTTTCGGTAATAATGATGACCGCGTAGACCATCTCGGTGTAGACTTGGTTTACTATTTCAGCGAAGAACTGAAAAAGTTGCCGGTATACAAGAACGCCCGTCCTACCCTGTCATTGCTGACTATCACTTCCAATGTAATGTACGGCAAGAAAACCGGTGCTACTCCCGACGGTCGTGCCAAAGGCGTGGCTTTTGCACCGGGTGCCAATCCGATGCACGGACGTGACAAGAACGGTGCTATCGCTTCATTGAGTTCAGTAGCCAAACTGCGTTACCGTGATTCACAAGACGGTATCAGCAACACGTTCTCTATTGTCCCGAAATCACTCGGTCCTACGGCAGAAGATCGTGTTGAAAACTTGGTAACGATGATGGACGGTTATTTCACAAAGGGTGCACACCACTTGAATGTAAATGTGTTGAACCGTGAAATGCTGGAAGATGCAATGGAACATCCTGAAAAGTATCCGCAACTCACAATTCGTGTTTCTGGTTATGCTGTAAACTTTGTGAAACTGAGTCGCGAACATCAGCTGGAGGTTATCAGCCGCAGCTTCCACGAAAGCATGTAACAATTAAGTTGAGAGTATAATTCATCGGACACGGATCATGCGGATTTCTCGGATTGAATAAACACATCCGGAGTAAGACCGTGTAATCCGTGTCCTCTTTTAATACATTCATATTTATATGATACGATTATGATTAAAGTTCATTCATACGAATCGATGGGTACTTTCGACGGTCCCGGATTACGACTTGTTGTTTTCCTGCAAGGTTGTCCCTTCCGCTGTCTATATTGTGCCAATCCGGATACGATAGATGTAAAAGGCGGCACCCCGACACCTGCCGATGAAATACTACAAATGGCAATCAGCCAAAAGGCATTTTTCGGAAAGAAGGGAGGGATCACATTTTCCGGTGGTGAGCCGACTTTGCAGGCAGAGGCGCTGATACCTCTATTCAAAGATTTACAATCCAATGGTATACATATTTGCCTGGACACCAATGGGGGGGTCTGGAACGAAAAAATTGAAGAATTGCTTAAATTGACAGATCTAGTATTACTTGACATCAAAGAATTCAACCCCGAACGTCATCATGTATTGACCGGTCGCAGTAACGAGCAAACGTTACGTACAGCTACTTGGCTGGAAACACACAATCGCCCTTTCTGGATACGTTATGTCTTAGTACCGAGATACAGCGATTTTGAGGAAGACATCCGTGCGTTGGGCGAACAGTTTGGAAAGTATCAAAACATACAACGGATAGAAATACTTCCTTATCATCGTTTAGGAGTACACAAATATGAAGTAATGGGTTGGAAATACCAACTAAAAGAAGTTAAGGAAAACACTCCTGGACAATTGGAAAAAGCAGAGAAACTATTCAAAGAATACTTTGAAAAGGTTATTGTTAACTAAAGGGGAAATTATTTATTACAATCTGTACGTTGTTAAAATCATTTTCCCCCTACAAGAATAACAAAAAGAATCAATACGTCAATCTTATTCCTCCCTGCAACGTAAAGTTACACGGATTGTCTTTTCGTATCGTCTGTACTTGCGAACCGTCATCAAAAAAGTAAGCCACTCCCGGTTCTACATACAAACCCACTCTATTACTTATGTTATATTGCGCACCGACAGCTCCCATCACTGAAAATTGTAGAGGTTTCACTGTTTCATCCTTACTGCCAATTTTTCCATATACGCACTTTTCCATGGCACCACCGGCAGCAACATACATCGTGAAAGACTTTTTATCTATAAAATTCCAATTTGCCCGTAAAGGTATACCGATATAATGTAACTTCTGATTCACCTTTTCCGAACTATCCTCATACTTGATATCCGAAGCAAGATAAGTGTATGTCAAACCTGTTTCCACAGAAAAACCTTTCACCAATCCTTTTCTTACGGAAAAGCCGAAACTCAATGGTTGCTTATGATCAATAGAGGCTATCCGAGTGGCACGTTTCTGTAGATATGGTAGCCCATCCTTAAAAATCAATTCCTCTCCCTCAGGAATAGCCAAAACTCCGTTAGCCGTTGAAGACAAGTCTATTTTTCCACCAAAACCACTACCGGGACTATTCTGTAGCATATTCTCTCCCATTGCATTGTCTCCCAAGGCCAATCCACCTGTATTACCTACTGACAAACCCACAGACCATCCACGCGATTTAGTACCCTTCTTTTCAACCGGTAAGAATAACTTATCTTTTCCATACGGACTACGGTGCATTACTTTTTCTTTTCTTCCCTTCTCCCTTTGCGACATAGCCGTCTCTTCTTTCCGGCCAACAGACTCTTCTACTACCTCTTCTTTATCTGCCTTCACCATATTTTCTACTGCCGGGACCTGTAAATCCATTTCTTCCTCCGTCTCATCCGCCACACTTACTTGCTGTGCCATCAAAGAATGACGCCCCATACCTGCCGATGATTTATTTTCACTGCTGTGGAAAGCTGGTTCCGATGAATTTGCCTGTACATCCGGCAACCGATTTTCCGGCAATTTATCAGGAAGCATAGCCAATGAAGGAACTGCCGCGTTGCGCACCTCATCCCCCACCGGACTTTGCAGTAACCATAAACTGATAGAAGATACAGCCACCAATAATACAGCCGCAGCAGCTACTGCCCACCGACGGAAAGGAATGATACGCCTTTTCTCTGCCAAAGGAGGTTTAGATACAGTCAATTCCTTCTCCAGCCGTTCCCATCCGGAAACAGGTAATGGTTCAGAATAGTCTTCTAACCGTTCTTTTATCTTTCGCATCCACAATTCATCTTCCATACGCTCTTTCATTTATCCATTCTTTTTCATCCACTCTCTCACCTTTACCGCCAAAGCAGCCTTAGCACGTGTCAACTGTGAAGCAGACGATTTCTCATTAATTCCCAACAATCGGGCTATCTCCTTATGAGATTTCTCTTCAAAAATATATAGGTTGAATACGGTACGGTAACCGGCAGGAAGTCCACTGATAAACTGCATCAATACTTTTTGAGGGATACTGTCCATTGACGACGCATCAGGTTCTTCATACACCTCGGGGACATCTTCCAACGCAGCCGACTGATTCATTACATCATTCTTCCGCAAATACTGCAAAACCGTATTCACCATCACACGCTCCATCCATGCCCGCAAAGACCCTTCTCCCCTCCAAGTGAATTTATCAAAGGAATCGTAAAGTTTCAAAAAACCGTCATGCATCAGATCCTGCGCCGTTTCACGATCACCCGCATAACGAAGGCAGACACCGAACATACGCCCTGCATAATGCTCATACAGTTCTTTGCGGGCAAGATTATCTCCTTGCCTACACCGTTCTGCCAGTTCCTGTTCTTCCATTCTTCCTTTTAACACGTGTTTATCCTATAAATGCAACGGGAACAAAAATACTGCATCAAAGAGATAAGAATTTCACACTTTGGTTTCTTTAACAATCTATTGTGCAGTATTTACATTTTGACTGCATTTTCTTCATACAAGAATTAAGACTGAATTAATTAACAAAACCTCTACTTATGAAGAAATTCAAAATAACTCTTAACGCATTTCTACTTTTAGTCATTACAATGCCCTTGTTGCAATCATGTCTGGATGATTGGGATGACAGAGAGCGTTCATCACTCACCATCGGTACAATAAGAATTATTGAAGGGAAGGATTATTATTTCTCCCTGGATGATGGAAGCAAGATGTATCCGAGCGATACTGCGTACATTAACAATTACGCATTGACAGAAGGTCAACGTGCATTTATTTACTTCAACCTGTTAGATGAAAAAATGGACGGTTATGACTATAACGCCCAAATAAACCACATCGAAAATATACTGACTAAAGATATCTACTCCATGCCGGAAGAAAAAGCCGATAGCATCGGTGATGACCGTATCAATGCAACAAACTTGTGGATTACGGGAGACTATCTGAATATTCAGTATCAACTATTTCATAATGACAATCCGGAGAAAAAGCACATGCTGAATTTGGTCATAAATGAAGCCTCTGATGGTAAAAATGATAAAGAGGGTTACATTACCCTTGAATTCCGCCATAATGCATATAAAGACGAACAACGTTTATTGGGTACCGGACTTGTTTCTTTCAAGTTAGACAAGATAGCCAACCAACTGGAAGGCAAAAAAGGACTAAATATCCGTGTCAGAAGCTTATATGATGGCGAGCGCTACATCACAGTAAATTTGAAGGACAAAGAAATGTAAACTGGCGGGAAGCACTCCTCCCTAACATTCCCCCAAAGCAGGACGATAAAACATATCGTCCTGCTTTGGATATATAAACATCCATAACCTTTTGCCTGTTCGACTATTTATATATACCTTTGTTTCAAAACACCAAAATTACTAAAGAACGACATGAAGGTTATCTATAAAGTAGCGTTTCTTATATTCTGCCTATTACTAAATACATCCTTTTTACAGGGGAAAGACACAGACAATAGTATTGATTATATACTCATCATCAATACCTATAATGATTCCAATCCATGGAGTACTCATCTCATCACCCCGATAGTCAACATGGTGGCTCGCAATAACAAGATTGGAACATACACAGCGCATTTAAAAATGCTTACGCAAGATACGAGCAAACTACAATCCTTCGAAGAAAACATATGTAACGAACTTTCCACCCATGTTCCGAGTCTTATCGTATTTATAGGAAGCGCAAGTTTCATTTTATGCGATGACCTGAACAGGGTGTGGCCTGATATCCCGATGGTTTTATGCGGTGAACGCGATTATACAGGTTCCAGAGACATTATCGGTACGGGACACGCTCTCAGCGAAGAACAACGTATCCCCCTTATCAATATGCAGGGAGAGCTAAATATGACCATGATACACGCCAATATTTTTCTGGAAGAAAATATAAAGCTCATGAAACAGCTTATTCCCCAAATGAATAAAATTCTATATATTGGAGACGAGACCTATATCTGCCAGCAAAATGATTATGACCTGTCAAAAATAATCCGTGAGAAATATCCTACACTGGAATATAATTTTATTTCAACCAAGGAAACCAGTACAGACAGCCTTTTCTGTATCCTGAACAAAGTAGACACCCAAACTACCGGTGTCTTGTTTTCATCCTGGCTCCGTAAAAAAGACTTTGACGGAAATGCAATAATGACCACCAACTCCCACCGTATCATAGCCACTTCTCCCGTACCCTTATTTTCTTCCAAAACAATAGGAATTGACGAAGAAGGAGGAATAGTAGGCGGATACATTTACAATGAGGAAAATTACATCAATCATCTTCTCAATTCCATCAGTGAGATATTACATGGGAAACAAGCCCGTGAAATACCTTTCTATCATGCCACTGATGCAGCCCCGACATTCAATTACCAATCACTGCTTCAACGTAATCTAGACCCCAAACGCTGCCCCCCAAATACGGTTTTCTACAATGCCCCTCCTACTTTTTGGGAAAAATATGAGTATATAATAATAGGAGCCACATGCATCATCATACTTTTGCTGCTTATTTTCCAATATCATCGTCTCCGCGTACTTGAAAGGATGAAGCGTATCCAGCAAAAAGAATTGCAAACTACCACAAAATATTATGGCCTTATCAATAATATGCCCATTCTTTATATATCCGAAGAACTGATAAAAAATGAAGAAGGTAAAATTATTGATACCAAATGTACTGATGTAAACAAACATTTTGAAGAAAAATTCTTCAAACGTAAAGATATCATCGGCAGACGGGGAAGTGAGATGTTCCCCGATTCCATGCCGCAATTCTTGCATTTTATGAATATAGCCCTGCAGGAAAAACGTTCCATCACATTCTCCTATTATTACAAAGATATTGACATCTTCTACGATATAGTAGTCAATGCCAACGGAAACGGGCGTTTTATGGATGTATTTTGTCTGGATAGTACAGAACTCCACAATACTCAAAAGCAACTTCGTTCTATCAACCATAAACTCTCAATGGCCCTCGAAGTAGCCAATATCGTTCCTTGGAAGTGGAATATACAGAACCACACTATTCTTTGCGATGTAAACAAACCGATTGAACTGAGTAATGCCAATGTAGAAATTAATGAAGAACAACTTTCAGTGGATGACAGCCAATATTTCTCCAAAATATACAAAGAAGATCTTCCTAAAGTTAAAAAAGCCTATGCCGACTTGATAGCCGGGCGTATCTCTAAAGTGAAAGAAGAATATCGTGTGATTAACCGCCTCAACGGCATCAAACATGTTGACTGGGTAGAAGCTCAGGCTGCCATAGAAAGCTATGATGAAAAAGGTAACCCTTTGACTTTAGTAGGATCTTCCTTAATCATCAACGAACGGAAGAAAATGGAGACGGACTTGATTTCAGCTAAAACCCGTGCAGAAGAGTCCAATCGGCTCAAATCCGCTTTCCTTGCCAATATGAGCCACGAAATCCGTACACCACTTAATGCTATCGTGGGTTTTTCCGGTATCTTGGCATCCACAGAAGCTGAAGAAGAAAAACAAGAATATATCAGTATCATTGAAAACAACAATACTCTGTTATTGCAACTCATCAGTGACATTCTTGATCTCTCTAAAATAGAGGCAGGTACTATGGAGTTTGTTTATTCTGATTTTGAATTGAACAAAGTAATGATAGAATTGGAAAGTTCACTCCGCCTGAAACTATCTGCCGAAAAAGAAGTAACCCTCTCCTTTGAAACCAAAATACCGGAATTACATATCCATGCCGAGCGAAATCGCTTGTCACAACTCATCATCAACTTAGTAACCAACGCTATCAAATTTACCGAAAAAGGTAGTATCCGTTTCGGTTACGAAAAACGGGATAACAATACTCTCTTCTTTTATGTCTCCGATACAGGGTGTGGAATACCCGAAGGGAAGCAGGAAGACATCTTCGACCGCTTTGTCAAACTGAATACATTTGCCCAAGGTACCGGATTGGGACTTTCCATCTGTAAAACCCTTGTCCAAAACATGGGTGGTGATATCGGGGTGAATTCCAAACCTGGTGAAGGATCTACCTTCTGGTTTACTCTCCCCTATGTCCCGGTCACCGGTTACCAACAGGAAGAGTTAAAAGTCGAACCGATAAAAATAAAGAAACAAAAAATCACTATTCTCGTCGCCGAAGACCATAATAGTAATTATCGCCTGATAGAATCGATTCTAAAGAAAGATTATGATCTGGTACATGCTTGGAATGGACAAGAAGCGGTAGAACTATTCAGAGAATATGATCCACAACTCATCTTAATGGATATCAACATGCCGGTGATGGATGGATATGAAGCAACCAAAGAGATACGTAAGTACTCCACTCAAATACCTATCATCGCCGTCACAGCTTTTGCATATGCTTCAGACGAGCAAAAGGTTATGGAAAATGGTTTTGACGCCTACATGGCAAAACCTATCAATGCCAACCAACTGAAAAATCAAGTAACAAATATGTTGAAACGACACATCATCTTTATGTAACATTTGTATTTCATATCCCGTTTCACCTTTCTAGGTTTTCTATTTTCCGGGTTCAGAGATTTTTTTCCGATAAGGTTTCGATAGTCTCTCTAATTTTGGCGAAAATCAAAATGGGATATGAAAACAAAAAAACATTTCATTCTACTGTCCAGTCTTGTCCTTGTATTTAGTGCCTGCAATGGTAAGGATACGAAAAATGAACAAGACCTACAAGTTTATACAACAAAAGCCATTGCCTCCGTACAGGAGAGCCAAAAAGAATTTCCATTTATTGCCCAACCGTTCCGAACGTCTGAATTATCATTCAGAGTTAGCGGCCCCATCGACCATTTCGATGTATATGCCGGTAACCAATACCACCGGGGCAGTATTATCGCTGAAATAGACCCACGTGATTTCAAGATCAGAAAAGAACGGGCAGAAGCAGTCTATAATCAAGCCAAAGCTGAATTTGAGCGTATTCAAGTACTCTATCAAAAAGAAAATATCTCAGCCAGTGCCTATGAGAAAGCCAAAGCTGATTATATTTCAGCTAAAATGGCTTTTGAAACGGCAGTCAATGAATTGGAAGATACCCGTCTGACAGCTCCGTTCAACGGATATGTAAGCGAAGTCTACATTGAGAAATTCCAAGACGTCAAAGCCGCTCAACCTATACTTTCCCTAATAGATATCCATCAGTTGAGAATAGAGATTTATGTACCTCAAGAGATTGCTTACGCCACACGGTCACTGGACAACGTACAAATCCGTTTCGATGCTCTGCCCGATAAAATCTACCGTGCAAAAATCATTGAAATATCCAAAGGAACTACCCGTAATAATCTTTCATATCTGCTTACGGCTATGTTACCCAATGAAAACGGTGAACTGCTGGCAGGCATGTCCGGCAAAGCGATGCTGAGCATGCCGCAAACAGAGGGTGCTACCGGGGTCTGCATCCCCCAGGAAGCACTCTGCCACCGTCCTTCAATAGGTAATTACGTTTGGGTAATTACCTCTACCGCACAAGCCGAGCGTAGAAAAGTAACCATCGATAAACTTTTGCCGGAAGGTAAGGCTAAAATTTCAACCGGCCTGAACGAAGGGGAGACTATCGCTACAAGTGGACTCCGCTTCTTATCAGACGGTACAAAAGTAACCATCCTTACTAAACAGAAAAACTCATGAAACCGGTTAAATATTTTCTACAGAAGAAAGCAGTCACCACCCTGCTATTGATATTGGTCTTGGCAGGTGGACTGTTTTCGTACATCAAAATGGGGAAATTGGAAGACGCCCCTTTCACCATCAAGCAAGCATTGGTACTGACTCCATATCCGGGTGCTTCCCCTTCCGAAGTACAGTCACAGGTAACGGATGTAATCGAAGAGTCCATCCAATCTATGGGCGAGCTCTATTATCTCAAAACAGAAAATCGTGCCGGATTGTCAAAGATTACCGTCTTTGTAAAGAAAGAAATCCGTGCCGACGAAATGCAGCAACTGTGGGATAAACTGCGCCGGAAGGTAAACGATGTACAAAGTAAATTACCTGCCGGAGCAGGTCCATCCGTTGTCAATGATGACTTTGGTGACGTATTGGGCGTATTCTACGGGCTGACAGGTAATGGACACACCTATCGTGAACTGGAAGACCATGCTAAAATTATCAAAAACGAACTTCTGAAAATCAAAGATGTTGCGAAAGTTGAAATATATGGAACACAAACCCCTACAATAGATATCTCCATCAGTCCCTCTGTCATGGCACGCAGTGGCATCACTACAGCTGATATCATCCATGCTTTCGAAGCTCAAAACAAAGTGGTGGATGCCGGAGGAATAGATGTGGGTCCTAATCGTGTCCGTATAGAGTCTACGGGAAGTTTCTATTCATTGGATGATATCCGGAACCTGACTATCGTATCACATACAGGCGAACATTTCCGTCTGGCAGACATCACGCAGATTGAAGAAAGTTACCAGATTCCTGCTTCCAACCTGATGCGTATCAACGGACAGCCTGCCATAGGCATAGCAATTTCAACCGTGCCCACCGGTAATGTTGTGGATATGGCAGAAGCCGTCAAAATACGCATCGGCCAATTATCCAAAGATATGCCCGAAGGTTACGAACTGGTTTCCATTTACGATCAGGGTTATGAATCGGCAGTAGCCAACCAAGGTTTTATTCTAAATCTTATCATTTCCGTCCTGACCGTTGTCGCCATTCTTTTATTCTTCATCGGGTTCAAGAACGGGCTTCTGATAGGTAGTGGCCTGGTATTCTCCATCTTTGCCACTTTGATTGTAATGCTTTGTACAGACATTGCTTTACAGCGTATGTCTCTTGCCGCCATAATCATCGCCATGGGTATGTTGGTCGATAATGCGATTGTCGTCTCCGATTCCGCCTTAGTCAATATGCAACGGGGCATGAGGAAGCGTGTCGCCATCATGCGCGCTTGTTCCTCTACGGCACTACCGCTACTGGCAGCAACGGTTATCGCCATACTCACCTTCCTGCCTATTTATTATTCTCCTCACATCACAGGCGAATTATTATCTTCATTAGTAGTAGTTATCGGGGTTTCCCTAATGTTCAGTTGGGTGTTCGCATTGACGCAAACCCCTTTCTTCATTCAGGAGTTTGTACGTCGTCCCCGCCCCGAAGAACTGAAAACCGCACTTTTTGACGGGAAATACTACAATATGTTCCGCCGCACGTTACATAAGGTCATCAAGTATCGCTACGCCACTGTAGGCTGCCTGATACTATTACTGATACTTTCCGCATGGAGTTTCAAATTCATCCCGAAAGTGTTCGTACCGGCGTTGGATAAGCAATATTTCACCTTAGACGTATGGCTTCCCGAGGGTACCAATATCAATGAAACCGACAAGTTGGCCGAAGAGATGGCAGAGTATATCCGTCAACACGGACAAACGGAAATGGTATCTACCTATGTAGGCAGAACCCCTCCCCGTTACTACTTGTCCAATGTCTCATTCGGGCCACAATCCAACTATGCACAACTTTTGGTGAAGTGCCACACTTCCAAACAGTCACGCCAGCTCAATGCGATGTTGCAAGATTCCATCCGTTTGAAATTCCCCGAACCACTCATCAAGGTAAACAAATTCGAATTGAGTCCTTTGACGGAAGCTGTCATCGAAGCCCGTTTCCTGGGACCCGATCCTGCCGTACTGGACTCTCTAGTAGGACAGGCCATTGAGATCATGCGACGTAATCCCAAAGTGGCGGACGCCCGCAATGAATGGGGTAATATGTCATTGATGCTGCGCCCGGTTTACGATCCCGTAAAAGCCGGAGAACTGGGTATCACCAAAGCCCAAATGATGCAGTCCGTCAAATCCATCAGTGACGGAACGGTAATCGGTATTTACCGTGACAACGAGAAGAAAGTACCTGTCCTGTTGAAATCCGAAGGATATGATATCACGGATGCCACTTCCCTCGGCGACTTCTCCGTATGGAACGGTGAACGTTCCGCTCCGTTGTCACAAGTAACGGAACGTATTGAGACGAGTTGGGAATTTCCACAGATACGTACCTATAACCGCCAGCTCAGTATGGCAGCTATGTGCGGCGTAAAACCCGGACATACCATGGCAGAGGTACATGGAGAAATCCGTAAGGAAATTGAAACCATGGCTTTACCCGAAGGTTATACTTTTTTCTGGGATTCTCAGTTCAAGGACCAAGCAGAAGCAATGCAGGCTATTGCCAAATTTTTTCCGCTGGCATTTCTCATGCTCATCGTAATATTGGTAGCTTTGTTCGGTAACTTCCGAGAACCGGTCATTATCCTGTGCGTCTTGCCGCTGTCACTTATCGGTGTTGCCATAGGCATGCTACTCACCGGTTTTGATTTCGGTTTCTTCCCCATAGCCGGATGGCTAGGATTGCTCGGCATGATTATCAAAAACGTGATTGTACTGATAGACGAAATCAATGTACAACGTCGTGAAGGAATAGTGCCCTATAAAGCAGTGATAGAAGCCACTGTTTCGCGTACGCGTCCGGTATTGATGGCAGCTACCACCACCATTCTGGGCATGATACCTCTACTCTTCGATATCGCCTTCGGTGGTATGGCGGCTGCCATCATATTCGGTCTTACATTTGCCACACTACTGACCCTATTCGTCACTCCGGCATTATACGTCTTATTCTATAAAGTAAAAATAAAATAGGTATGAAACATATATATATTTTACTCTTTTTCTTCTTGTGTGTCCCGTCCGTATTTTCCCAGCAAAATTCTTTGCTGGAGAAATATCGGACTATGGCACTGGAGTATAATCACGATTTACAAGCAGCAGACAAGAATATCGCCTCCAGTATGGAGCTGATTAAATCTGCCAAAGCCGACTTAAAGCCTAAGCTTTCCGGTGAGGCCAATTTCCAATATACCGGAAATCCCATAGAATTGACCTTGAATCTCCCTCAAACCGGGCACCCTCTCACTTTTGAAGGACGTGACATGAAATACGGCGCTTCTCTCTCACTGATGCAACCCCTTTATACCGGTGGACGTATCCTCGAAACGATTCGTCTGGCAAAGTATCAACAGTCCATGAACATACATCAGGCAGAACTACTCCAATCATCTGTTTGTTACCAAACAGATATGCAATATTGGAATGCCGTAGCCCGCTTTGAGCTAATCCGCATCGCCACAGAATACCGTAATTCCGTAGCTTCACTGGTAAAAACCATCCGCGAACGTGTAGAGGTCGGCCTTGCAGACCCGCAAGACCTGCTTATGGCAGAAGTCAAATTAAATGAAGCCCAATACCAAGTATTACAGGCACAAAGCAATTTCGATACCGGACGCATGGCACTCAACTCACTGATAGGAGTTGAGCTCAAAGCTGAAACCCAGATAGAAGATACTGTTCCCAACATCTCTCTATCCGAGGACTTATTACTTACAGATGGCAGTAACCGTCCCGAAATAAAGATAGCCCATGACCAAATAAGGATAGCTGAAAGCACCGGTAAGCTCACAGACTCCAAATACAAACCTCAACTCTACATCGGTGCGGATGGTAGTTATTCCTCCCCGGGTTATAATTTCAAAAGTGATCTCGATCCCAACTATGCCATTTATGCCAAGCTATCTGTTCCTCTTTTCGAATGGGGGAAACGCCGTAATGAGAAACGTGCTTCTTCCTGGAAAGTAGGTATGGCTAATGATTACCTGAATAAAGTAACCGATAACGTTAATCTGGAAGTACAAACAGCTCATACTTCCTTATTACAAGCCATATCACAAGTATCTCTTACAGGTAATTCACTGGAAAAAGCCCGTGAAAACGAACGGAAGGCCCTGGAACGTTATGAAGAAGGAAAAACATCCGTCATCGATGTCATCGAGGCGCAAACCTACCGCCAGGCATCACAAATAAACTATGTACAAGCCAAAGTTTCTGCACAAGGATACTATTCCGACCTAATAAAAGCTTTGCATAAGTATTGATATCCCGCAAAATATTATAGATTTGTCAGGAAAAAGAAGAATGAATATGAAATGGAGTAATTTGATATACGGTATTCTGTTTTCAGGATTGGGAGCTTTCTCCTATTTCCTGTTGGTGAACTACACCAACCTGACCCCTCGTATAGCCGATGCACTTTACTCGCGTGGTGCATTCATTTTCTTTATCCTGGCTTTCAATGTATTGGGGTATGCCATGCTCCGTCTCAGTTCATGGGTCAACACACAATATGCCGTAAACCTCCGTTCCCGGTGGAAAATACCCGTTATTTATTTAGTGGTAATGCTATTGTTCCTGTTACTGAATTACAGCCTGCTTGTGTGCGCCAAGATACTGGCCGGAGTATCAGAGCCTTTTCTCTTTCCCAACAACGGGTGGCGACTATTGATAGTAGTCTGGTTGGTAGAGTTGGTTATACTAGGATTATTGCTTGCCAACCGTTCCATCCAGAGCACTCTACGATTACAAAAAAAGACAGCCTTGTTACAATCCGAAAACGACACTGCCCGATACACTGCCCTACAAAACCAACTGAACCCGCATTTTTTGTTCAATAGCCTGAACACGCTTATTGCCGAAATAGAATACAATCCCGCTAATGCAGTACATTTCACTAAACACCTGTCCAGTGTTTACCGCTACGTATTGCAATGCCAAGATAAAAATTCAGTTACTCTCACCGAAGAAATGGAATTTATGCGTTCTTACCTTTTTCTGCACGAAGTTCGTTTAGGTAATTGCCTTACTTGTCAAAGCGATATTCCTGCCCAATATACGGATAGCGCATTACCTCCCCTCACTTTACAACTGTTGGTAGAAAATGTCATCAAACATAATTCTATCACACAAAGTAAACCGATGACTATCACTATCCATATCGAAAACAAATACCTGATAGTCAGTAATTCCATACATCCCAAAAAGAGTGTAGTCTCTTCAGGTGTAGGTCTGAAAAACCTTGCCAAGCGATGTAAGTTGATATCTGGTAAAGATATCATAATCGAAAACAAAGACGGAATATTTACCGTAAAAGTACCTTTATTATATGAATAAACAGAATATAGTCATCATTGAAGACGAAATACCCGCAGCACGCCTGTTACACTCCATGATTACCCGTTTGCGTCCGGAGTGGAACATTACCACTTTGCCGGGTAGCGTGGAAGAAGCCATCGACTGGTTTGCCGCTCATCCCCACCCCGACCTTATATTTCTGGATATCCAGCTTGCCGACGGGAATTCGTTTGATTTCCTCTCTGCGGCACATCCTACTTCTGCCATTATTTTCACTACCGCATACGATCTGTATGCCGTCCGTGCTTTTACTGTCAACAGTATCGATTATATACTGAAGCCCGTAGATGAACAACGCCTATCTGATGCCATCTTGAAATACGAAAGTCAGCAAGAAAAAAACTGCATCCGTCCCGATGAATACCTGCCTATCCTTCTGGAAGCTCTTCAATCCAGAGAGAAACAATACCGTACTCGCTTTCTTATCTATGGCATAGATCGTTTCTGGTCTTTGCAAGTCAGTGACATCGCCTATTTTTATTCGGAAAATAAAGTGACTTTCGCCGTTACCCACAGTAATCAGGAACACATCATCGAGCTTTCACTCAACAAATTGATGGAGCAGCTCGATCCCGACCGCTTTTTCCGTGCCAATCGGCAAATCATCCTTTGTATTGATGCTATAGACCATGCAGAACCATATTTCAATGGAAAACTGTCCGTCACCGTCCGTCCACCATTCAAGGGTAAGATAACCATTAGCGAAGAAAAACTTTCCGCCTTCAAACGGTGGCTTAATTTCTAATTTAATGAGAAAGAGCACCTTTTTCATGAGAAAGACGTATCTTTGCAACTCATTTTGCAAAACTACTATCAATAAATATGAAAAAAGGACTTTTATACGCTATACTGGCGTCTATATTATGGGCTATTGTCAACCCGTTTATCAAGCAAGGACTAAGTTATGATTTTACCCCGATGAACTTCGCAGGTATCCGTTTCATCAGCGTAGGCATTTTGTTGTTCGCCTATACCTGGCACAAAGGGATGTGGCAGGAAATCAAGCAACATAAAAAACTGTTCCTCAACCTGATCTTCATTAACATGTTTATGGGTTACACCGCTTTTTATTTCGGTGTAGATTTCGTCAGTGGAGCCATATCCTCCATCATCATGGGCATGACCCCACTCATCAATGTTCTGTTAGCCCACCTTTTGGCAAGTGATGATAAATTGAACGGTCACAAGATAGTCAGCCTCATCGTCAGTCTCGTAGGGTTACTACTCATCGTAGGAATGGGAAGTGACGGTAAGCCTTTGGATTGGAAAGGTATCACAGGTATTGTCCTGTTACTTCTGAGTATTGTTTTTCAAGGATATTCCGCCATCTCCGTGTCCGAAGAGAAAGGGAAAGTAAATCCCATCTTCCTGAACGCCGTACAAATGTTCTTTGGCGGTGTCCTTATCTATGTTGTCGGACTCAGCACAGAAGGTTATCACACTTTTATCGGAAAACCTATCGGTTTCTATATCAGTCTCGGCATCCTGGTATTTATATCCGTGTTTGCCTTTAGTTTCTGGTTCATGGCACTCCAAAGCAAAGGAGCTAAAGTCAGCGATATCAACATGTGCCGTCTTATCAATCCGATACTCGGCGCTATATTAAGCTGGATGATGCTGGCGGACGAACATCCCACTTTCAGTACCGTGACAGGTATGATAATTATCGTTTGCTCACTGATTATTTATTTCAAAGGAACGGATATAGTGAGACATTTCGCTACAAAAAAATAAAACGTTTCTAATACTTTCATAATTTAGGAGCGGATTTTACTCCTAAATTATGAAAATATACTTTTTCTACTTTTTCTCCACTCCTGCCAGTATTTTCCACACAATAGCGCTTAAGGCAGCACCAACAAACGGAGCTACAATGAATAACCACAATTGAGAAAGAGCTGTACCTCCCTGAAACAATGCCGGGCCAATACTACGTGCAGGATTAACAGAAGTTCCTGTAATAGGAATACAGACTATGTGCACCAATACCAGAGTCAAACCTATCGCTAAACCAGCAAAAGCGCCTGCACCTTTCTTTTCATCCGTTGAACCAAGAACCACTAACACAAAAATAAATGTAAATACAGCCTCCGCAATAAAAGCCTGCAACATCATTCCATCAGTAAAGCCATTAGAACCTGTAGCAGTAGGCCCTCCATGACCTCCGGTTGAAACTAACGCAAAAAGAATGGCCGAACCGATGATTGCTCCAATTACCTGAAATATCATATACATAGCCGCATCTTTTCCTGTCATTCTCCCTGACAAGAAAACGCCCAATGTGATAGCCGGATTAATATGACAACCAGAAATTCCACCAATGGCATACGCCATAGCTACTACAGACAAACCAAAAGCGAAAGCAACTCCCAGAGTACCTACCCCTGCACTTACCGCCCCTGCCGCACTACCTGCAAATACCGCACTACCACATCCCATCAATACCAGAACCATGGTTCCAACCATTTCCGCAATGTACTTTTTCATATTATTAGTATTTTAATTAAACAAGATATTACAAATATAGATAATGAAAAGGATAAAAACAAGAAAACAATCTTGATACCGCTACATACAATTATAAAGCCACCATCCCAAGTATCCCCAGGCTATCTGTGCACCAAACCATTCCTCGCGTGATGCAAAACTATTTTCAGTCTTTTCTTGATAGAACTTTCCGGTAGTACTGCGTTGCATCATTTCCAACATTCGCTGATTTCTGGCCTTAGCCCAATCCATAGCTTTGACTGAAAGACCGGTATCCCAGCTAAAAATATGAGCCATAATATCCATCAACCAGTAATTTTCTTGCCGTCCTGTTCCCCAATCATTACCTTCAGGATAGTACATGAGAGAAGATGCATGCCCATCATCGGTCTTTTGATAGATAGTTTTACCATTGAACAATCGCTCGGTAAGAGTATGATAAAGAAGTTCTCCATTATAAACAGAAGACTGTAAAGGCTTACAACGTGCCAGATTATAAACCCAAGTATTTGTAGCATTGTGCATAAAAGCAACCATATAATCGGGATGAATAATAGAATGGTTGATCACCGTTCCATCAGGATTTACATTACTGCCTTGTAGAAAATCATTCAACTTAATACCATCTATCACTGTATCCCGATGAATATCGTCAGGTGTAGCATAAGCCGAAAGTTGAAGCTCTATATTCTTTTTCATCCACCGATTATAATTTGCCGCTTTAGGCATCATAGCTGTAGCTATAGTAAGTATGTTTGAATTCCACGCGTTTTCTTCTGCTTTTGTATCACCCTTAAAAATAATATTTCCAGCTTTATCGCGATAATAAGGAATATCATAGTTCAAGAAACGATCAGCTTCATGCACCATCATACGGCATACCAATTCACGATCGTCATCAGACAGCTTATCCCAAACCATCCAAGCTGCTTCGGCCACCTGAGAAGCCCATAATGCACTTTGCCATTGATCTCCCCATCCTTTTTCATTAGAATTCGCCTTATGCCTGTAAGCAACAGAACGAACCAGACGACAAAGTATATCCAACGCTCCCTTTTCAGTCACTCCTATTACTTTCGCATCATAAACTTTAAGTTTTATGCATACAGCCAACGTAAAGGCAGCATGAGAGATAGGACGAATGAAATGTTCGGTATTTCCTCCAAAATCCAAATATTGCCCCTTCTGATCGTTGAAATGTTTTACATCATTATACCACATATTCAACAAATACTTATTATTTTGCCGCAAAAGATATTTCACCTCTTTGGAAAAAGTATCTTGAGGTGATTTACATTGCCATACTTCAGGTGCAATAGGTATAACCTGATTTCTCAGAGAAGAATTATCTCCGGCACATACAATTTGTGGAGCCCAAAATGACATGCCCAAAAACAAAAAGAAAAGAATGTTTTTCATTGGATGATTATTTTTATGTGTTTTATTTCCGAAATCCATAAGAGCATTTATGTATATACTCTTCATCTATATACAAAAGTACAATTTTTCTTCATCAAAATCTATCTTAAGCCTAAAAAAAAAGAGACAAGAACCTTTATTACAGTTTCTTGTCTCAATTTTATCAGATTTATTTTGCGGAGAGACGGGGATTCGAACCCCGGATACCCTTTAGGGGTATACA